>Ga0182027_10000853_pt1 | contig 51589 bp, 44 predicted proteins | sample 712E1DmetaG_FD_121300 | JGI IMG/M metagenome (GOLD analysis project Ga0182027, IMG submission 121300) | Permafrost microbial communities from Stordalen Mire, Sweden - 712E1D metaG (Illumina Assembly) | ecosystem: Environmental > Terrestrial > Soil > Wetlands > Permafrost | place: Sweden...
GCATCAGCCGCCGATGCCGCCAAAGCTCTGGAACCTCTTGTTCAGACTTTCCCTCATGCCGGCTTCTTAGCCAAATTAATCTTTGCCACCGGCATCATTGGTCTGGGCTTATTAGGCATTCCCGTATTATCCGGTTCGGCAGCTTATGCCCTATCTGAAGCCTTTAACATGAAAGTAGGACTTAACCTCAAATTAAATAAGGCTCATGGTTTTTATGGCGTAATTACTATAGCAACTCTTATTGGTTTAATGATTAATTATATCGGCATTGATCCGATTAAAGCACTGGTTTTTGCCGCCGTTTTTAATGGAGTGGCAGCTGTACCTTTAATCTTTTTGATTGCCAGAATCGCACGAAATAAAAAAATTATGGGTGAATACCGCAGTGGGTGGTTATCTAATACTACAGTTTGGATTACATTCTTAGTTATGCTGGCATCTGCGATTGCGATGTTTTATACTTTAGCTCAAGGATAATCCGCACTTAATTTTGGCAGGTTCTCTATTTTCACAGATAGTTGAAAGAGCAATTAACGGAACAAAGAATGATGACCTGATGGAAGCTGTGCGAATGACGAAACGGGAACGGCAGGTCGCTGAATTAATTGCTGACGGACATACTAATAAAGAAATCGGACAAACTCTTCATCTATCCACATATACTGTAAAAAGTCATGTACATAACATTCTCGAAAAAATGGCATTGCATACAAGAATACAAATTGCAAAATATGCCTATTCAAATAAAGCATATAAAGAAACTGCCGATTCTGTATCCCTGTTAGATAATTAAATACTCATCCATTCGAGTTAGTTCCTTTTTCATCCCTCTGCACTATACATTTATTAATTTCATTTAGGTACCTTCTTTAAGAGTTTATATAAAATCATAATGAAATGATAAATTCAATATTACAATTATTTAAAGCAATTAATTTATAGTGGACAAATATTATGGTGTGGATAATTTTTATAATTCTTTTGGTGCTCTGGATTGTTGGACTGGTAAGCTCATATACGATGGGCGGATATATTCATGTTCTTTTAGTTGTAGCATTTATTTTCTTGATTATTGGACTTATAACACGCAAAAAAATAATCAATAAAATTTTTAATAGTTAAGTCTTAAGGATATTGAACTAACATAGAAAACACTTAAATATATTATTATGAAATTCTCATTTATCGGAACATATCCCCCTCAAAAATGCGGGATAGGAACCTTTACACAAAATCTGATAAAATCTGTAGCCGTTAATTTAGGGTATTATACTTTATTTCCCAATCTTAATGTAATTGCCGTAAGTGATACAGAACAGAACTACGATTATCCCTCCGAAGTGGCTTTTGTTGTAAGGCAAAATAACCAGAGTGATTATGTCAGAGCATCAGAATTTATTAACTACAATAAAGCAGATGTTTGTATTCTGGAACATGAATTCGGTATTTTCGGCGGTGAAAGCGGAGTCTATATTCTTTCACTTATAAATAAAATTGAAATTCCACTTATAATTACTTTTCATACAGTAGTCAGAGAACCAACCGGAATACAAAAAGTTATTGTTCAGGAACTAAGTAAAAAAGCTTTCAAAATAATTGTGATGAGCAGGAAAGCTGTTAAGTTTCTTATTGAAATTTATAATATACCTGTAGAAAAAATTGAAATCATCGAGCACGGTGTTCCTGTTGGTAAAGTTTTTCACAGAGAAACTGCACGCGAAAAATTCAACTTCAATAATAAAACTGCTTTGTTTACTTTCGGTTTGCTGAGCCGTAACAAAGGAATCGAAACAGTTATAAAAGCGTTGCCTAAAGTTGTGGAAAAGTATAAGAATATTCTTTATGTAGTTCTGGGAAATACACATCCTAAAGTATTAGCTGCGGATGGTGAAGAATATCGTGAATATCTCCTGCGACTTGTTAAAAAATACGGTCTTGAAGATTATGTTTACTTTTATAAAAAATTCGTCCCTGAAGAATTATTGATGGAGTATTTATATGCGACTGATATATATGTAACGCCTTATTTAAACGAAGAACAAATAACGAGCGGAACATTATCTTATGCTGTAGGCGCTGGCACGGCAGTGATTTCTACTCCTTACTGGCACGCTCAGGAACTGCTTGAAGATGGACGGGGAATGCTTTTCGATTTTAATAATCAAGAACAACTTGCAAATATTCTTCTTGATTTACTCGACAATCGTTATAAAATCGAGCAACTACGTGAAGCAGCGAGTGAATATGGAAATAAACTCAGATGGCCCAAGATTGGGGCAAAATATATAAATGTTGCAAGATCAGCAATGGAAAGTTTCGCTTATATTCAAAAGAAAAAGCATACTAACCTTGAACCCTATCGTTTACCTGATTTCACTTTTGTTAATATTAAGAGTCGAACGGATCATACGAGAATTGTACAGAATGTTAAATATGGAATTCCAAGTATGAAAGCGGGTCTCTTCTAAAATTAAAATATGAATAATAATAATTTTAAAATAATTCATCCGGTTGCGTTGGTTCATCGTATGTATTGCTTCATGTAACAATTAATAAAGTAAAAATAATGCGGCAAAAATTTCTCATAATAATTCTATTCATATTGCTATATGAATTTCCGTTGTTTGCACAATACAAATATACTTTTTCACAGTTCGGAAATGAAACTTTTGACTTCATAAAGCAACCTTTAAAATGGGATGGGGGCGATTATCTCAAATTTGGTTTGATATCTCTCGCAGGTGGGTTATCGATGTTTGCAGACGAACCAATCCGTGATGCGGTTCAAAAAAACCATAAATATTCTATGAGCGCCCCGATGGAATTTGGTAGAATGTATGGTGAATTATATTCACCAATTATTTTCTTTAGCGGCTTTGCAGCTTATTCACTGATAACAGATGATATTAAAACAAGAAAAATCGCTTATGAAATCGGTCAGGCTTCACTCTATGCGGGAGCTATTAATTATGTATTAAAAGTAGCTGTCGGCAGAGGAAGACCGTTCCTGAACAACAATACGGAAGGTGCGGGATTTTATCGTCCGTTCTACAGTCCGTTTAAAGAAGAATATCATTCGATGCCCGGCGGACATTCAACTGCCGCTTTTGTAATTTCAACTGTTCTATCAAGAAATGTAAATCCTGTTTGGTTAAAAGTTTTAGTTTATGCACCTGCCTTACTCACCATTACTTCGAGAGTATATCAGGGTTTTCACTGGACATCAGATGATTTAGTCGGTGCCGCATTCGGTTACTTTATCGCAACGTGGGTAGTTGATAAACACGAAAAGGTAGATAAGCCCGGAAATAAAGGAACACAAAAAACTCTTTTGCAACGCATTCAGTTGCAACCAACTATTTTGGGAGATTCTTATGGCTTTAATCTATGCTTCAGATTATTATAAAATGATTTTCTTATTTCTGGAGTTTGTAACACTTACTTAAAGTAGGTGTCACTATTTTTATATTTTAAATAAATTGATGATACTTAGTTTACAAAAAAATAAAATAATAAAATATCATTTAAAAATTATGCAATATTTCCTAACTCAAAAATTAATTATTAAACTTTAACAAAAATTAAAATTATGAAAACACTACAAACATTAATATTGGCAATTGTTTTAATTACTCTTTTTTCATCCTGCCAATCGAAGGGAGATTTAAAACAAGTCCTTTCAAATAAAGAGACAAGGAAAGCAGTCATAGACACAATTGCCAATAATAGTGAAATGATGAATGAAATGACGGAGGCTATTATGAATAGTAATAACGGTAAAATGTTTATGCAGGGAAATGAAAAAATAGCAATGATGATAATGGAAAATCGAGGTACAATGATGAAAACTTTGAAAAACAATCCTGAAATGATGCAGTATTTATATTCAGATATGATGGAAACAGCTAAAAGTGACTCGAGTATGATGTATGGGATGTATAAAACTACAGTGGGTAACCGGCAAATGATGAATATGATACAAAAAATGAATGGAGGAAGTTTAGATATGAATAAAATGGATGGAGCGAATAAAATGGACGGATCAAATAAAATGGATGGATCAAATAAAATGAATGGATCAAATAAAATGAATGGATCAAATAAAATGAATGGATCAAATAAAACGAATGGAACGAATAATATGAATGGAATGAATAATATGAATGGAATGAATAATAATAAAAAATAAAGCCTTGCATAATATTGCAACTGAGATTAGAGTCATGATACAAAAATTAATTGAAAAGTAAAAAAGTATAAAAAAATAAAAAATTGGAAAATCAACATCCTACGAAAGTGCCTTCGAAAATGGCAACAAAGGATCATTCAAAAATGAACCACAGCACTATGCAACACGGGAACAACCCACCAATGGGGCATACAGGGCATAATCATCATAAAATGATGATTGCTGATTTTAAAAAACGGTTTTATGTGGTACTGATACTTACTATTCCCATCATGCTGTTATCAACTATGATACAGCAATTTATTGGTGTTAGTTGGCAGTTTACAGGCTCGCAATATATTTTATTCGCATTATCATCAGTGGTGTTTTTTTATGGTGGCTGGCCATTTTTAAAAGGTTTGGTTCACGAGGTAAAGACAAAAAATCCGGGCATGATGTTTTTGATTGGATTTGCGATAACAGTTGCATACATCTACAGCACAGGGATTGTATTTGGTTTAAAGGGTATGGATTTTTTCTGGGAACTGGCAACCTTAATTCTCATCATGCTTTTGGGGCATTGGATAGAAATGAAATCCATTGCAGGGGCGTCAAAAGAATTGGAGTTATTAGTACAATTGATGCCATCCGATGCTCATATGGTAATGCCTGATATGGTACATGATGTAAAAACTGATACACTAAAGGAAAATGATATTATTCTTGTAAAGCTGGGCGAAAAAGTATCAGCCGATGGAATAATACTGGAAGGTGAAAGTTATCTGAATGAATCTATGTTAACCGGAGAATCAAAGCCGGTAAAAAAAATAAAAGGCGATAAAGTTATTGCAGGCTCTATTAATGGAAACGGTTCAATTAAAGTTACCGTATCTCATGCCGCAAAAGATTCTTATCTCTCACAAGTAGTAAAGTTGGTTGATGATGCACAAAAAGCAAAATCTAAAACTCAGTTACTTGCAGACACAGCTGCAAAATGGTTAACAATTATTGCAATTACTGCTGGTATTGCTACATTTTTATATTGGTATTTAACAGGTCAACCTTTTGCTTTTGCGATGGCGAGAATGGTTACCGTGATAGTTATTTGCTGTCCTCATGCTTTGGGATTGGCTGTGCCTTTGGTAGTTGCAAAATCAACCGCTTTATCTGCGAAAAACGGTTTACTTATTAAAAACAGAACAGCATTTGAAAATTCAAGAAAAATAACAACAATTGTATTTGATAAAACAGGCACGCTTACTGTAGGAAATTTTGTGGTTTCTAAAATCGTTTCTCTAAAAAGCGGACTTACTGAAAATGAGATTATTCGTTTGGCATCAGCATTGGAACAAAAATCAGAACATCCAATTGCAACCGGTATCCTTCAAAAAGTAAAGGACCTATCTATCACTATTCCATCAGCAGATAATTTTAATGCCATTACAGGTAAAGGTGTTGAAGCAACAGTAGAAGGTAAAAAGATATTGGTTGTCAGTCCGGGTTATTTAAAGGAAAATAGCATTGCTGTTCCCGATGGTTTCACAACTAATAATATGGAAACTGTTGTCTTTGTAATTATAAATAATGAATTGGTAGGATACATTGCTTTGTCTGATGAAATACGACCGGAGTCAGCAGAAGCAATTAAAACTTTAAAACAGAACCATATCAAATCAATTTTGCTTACAGGTGATAACAATAAAGTAGCAAAGAGTGTTAGTGAAAATTTAGGTATGAACAGTTTTATTGCCGGAGTATTACCGCATCAAAAATTAGAGAAAATAAAGGACTTGCAAGGCAAAGGTGAATTCATTGCCATGACTGGCGATGGTGTGAATGATGCTCCCGCACTTGCGCAGGCAGATGTAGGTATCGCAGTTGGCAGCGGTAGTGATATTGCAGCAGAAACGGCAGGAATTGTATTAGTGAATAGTAATCCAAAAGATATTGTGAGTTTAATTTTATTTGGTAAAGCCACTTACCGGAAAATGATTCAAAATTTAATCTGGGCTACCGGTTACAATGTTGTGGCATTACCTCTTGCTGCAGGTGTATTATATAATTGGGGTATTTTGTTAAGCCCTGCTGCAGGTGCGGTTTTGATGACTATAAGTACTATTGTTGTTGCTATTAATGCGAGTATGCTGAAAGTAAGAAAATAATACAATTTATGTTTTTATGGTGAAGTATTTGGTCAAAAATTTATTAAGGCAGGAAATATCATGAAACTAAATTTAAAGAAAATTTATTATAATTAGATAGTAAGAGATTATAATGATAATTAATCTTATTGCAGGAATATTTTCCGGGTTTATTATTACAATACATCCTATAGGTTCCAACACCTTTTCAATAATTTTTAAAGAAACTGTAATTGTGAATGATGCAATAGTCATTTGTTTGAATTGTGTTCAACACACAAAACATCGTGAGGAGAAGAGTCAATGAGTAGCTTTCAATTGAAGCGTTTGGGACAGATTATGGAGCCGGAAAAAGGTAATCCAATGGAAGTAGAAGGTGTATTGAATCCGGCTGCAGTTCGTGGACCTGACGGAAAACTATACCTGTTTCCGCGGCTTGTCGCAAAAGGAAATTATTCGCGTATCGGTATTGCCAGAGTTCTGTTTAATGAAGCAGGTGACCCTTATGGAGTGGAGCGTCTCGGTGTTGCACTCGAACCTGAAGCTGAATATGAATTGAGAGGCGACGGCACAGGCGGATGTGAGGACCCACGTATCACCTATATGGAAAAATATAATAATTATTTGATGACATATACAGCGTTTACGCAAATAGGTCCACGGATTGCGCTTGCAATATCAGATGATTTGTTTCATTGGAAAAGGTTGGGTCTGGCAACATTCGAGCCGTATCGGGGTATTGATTTCGTTAATGTTGATAATAAAGATGCTTGTCTTTTTCCCGTTGCCATACCTAATCACGCCGGAAAAATGCAACTTGCAATACTTCACCGCCCCCTTTTTCCCGGAACTCGACCGGAAGAAACCGCCAATAAAGATGGGTCCCGTGTAGTGGATCTCGATCGTGAAAGCATATGGATATCCTACTGTCCGATGGAATTGAAGGGATTCAAGCTCGATCATCTCGGATTGTTTAACTCTCATCACCGTCTTGCGTCTCCGGTGTCACCCTGGGAATGGCTCAAAATAGGAGGAGGAACTCCACCTGTATTGACACGTTTTGGTTGGTTGATTTTTTATCATGGTGTGCACAATACACCTAAACCTGGCAGTTATGAACTTCATTTGTCTTATTCCGCCGGAATAATGGTGCTCTCGAAGGAACATCCGCAAGTTATCCGCTATCGTTCGACGAAGCCGGTATTAACGCCGTTGTTACCACAAGAACGCGGCGGAACAGTTCCGAACGTTGTATTTCCCACTGGCATAGATAGGCGCGACGATATAGATATGCCGGACCGCTTCGATGTATATTTTGGGATGGCAGATAGTCGGATTGGGGCAGCACGTTTTAACCTGCCGGATTTATTACCACAGGAAGGAGTTGCCGATCTGCCGCAAGCGAAGATATAATGCTGACAAGTTTCGAAAAATTAAAGTATCAAGAGATTTTATTTTCCATCTTCTGATAACTAAATTAACAGATTAATCAAATAACATAAAATTAAAATATATGTTAAAAATAATGGATGATTTACCAGGCAAAGTTCTGGGGATTTCCGCCGAAGGAAAAATAACCGGATCAGATTATGAAACCATCTTAATCCCTGTTGTAGAGGAAAAATTGAAAACATACAAGAAAATCCGCTTGCTTTATCATCTTGGAATCAACTTCACCGGGTTTGATTTAAGCGCTATGCTGGATGATGCTAAGATAGGAATGAAACACTTGTCATCATGGGAAAGAATCGCGTTTGTATCTGATCATGAGATGATAAATATTTTTGCTAAATTCTTTGGTTATTTGTTATCATGCGAGCTTCGCATATTTAATAATGCCGAACTGGAAAGAGCTAAAAAATGGATTTCTGAATAATTGTGATTTTAATCTTCGGTAAATTTATTTATCTCTGCAACATAGCAGAGAAGAGATATTATAAATTATGAAACCAAATACTGAACAACATAAGATACCCGAATCGAAACCTGAAACAGGGTCCAAAGCGAAGGATGATTTGAAATCCCTTCCTATGCCGGAACTTCAGGCAAAATTGGAGTCTTCTCCTGATGGTCTAAGCCAGGCAGAGGCACAGAAACGATTAACCCAATATGGTCCAAACGAAATTGAAGAAAAGAAAACCAATTTATTCTTAAAATTTCTATCTTATTTTTGGGGTCCAATTCCATGGATGATAGAAGGAGCAGTTATTCTATCAGGTGTAGTCAGGCACTGGCCTGATTTTTTCATCATCCTCCTATTGCTTGCGGCTAACGCCATAGTTGGATTCTGGGAAGAACGTCAGGCGGGTAATGCAATCGCTGCACTGAAAGCCAAACTGGCGATTAAAGCAAGGGTGAAACGTGATGGCAAGTGGGTTACACCTGAAGCGCGTGAGTTGGTACCGGGAGACGTAATTCGTTTACGTCTCGGCGACATTGTACCTGCGGATGCGCGTTTATTGGAAGGTGACCCTGTGGAAGTGGATCAGTCTGCATTGACAGGAGAGTCGTTACCTGCTACACGCAAATCCGGTGAGGCAGTATTTTCCGGTTCAATCATTCGTCGTGGTGAGATCGGTGCGTTGGTTTATGCCACAGGTACTAACACTTATTTCGGCAAAACAGCGCAACTGGTGCAAGAGGCACACACTATCAGCCATTTTCAAAAAGCTGTATTGAAGATTGGCAATTATCTTATTATACTCGCGGTGGCATTGGTAGCGGTGATTATTACAGTTGCAATCTTCCGTGGTGACCCGATATTCACTACGTTGCAGTTCGCGCTGGTACTGACAGTAGCTGCAATACCCGTGGCAATGCCAACGGTTCTATCTGTAACAATGGCTGTTGGTGCACGTCAACTCGCCAAGAAAAAAGCGATTGTGAGTAAGTTAGTGGCCATAGAAGAATTGGCTGGCGTTGATATGCTGTGTGCAGACAAGACCGGTACTTTGACTCAGAACAAACTGACATTGGGTGATCCGTTCAGTGTGAACAATATTCCAGCCGAACAAATCATCCTCAACGCTGCACTTGCTTCACGTGCTGAAAATAACGACACAATCGATCTGGCAGTTCTGGGCGGTTTGAAAAATGAGCAGGATTTAAAGAACTATCAGGTTGTACTTTTTCAACCGTTTGACCCGGTGCATAAGCGCACCGAGGCAACTGTCAAAGCGGCGGATGGAAAGGAATTCAAAGTAACAAAAGGGGCGCCACAGGTTATTTTGGAATTATCTGCAAATAAAGAAAAGGTGGAACCCGAAGTCGATAAGGCTGTTAATGAATTTGCAGCGCGTGGCTTTCGTTCGTTAGGTGTAGCGCGGGCTGAGGGCAACGGACAATGGCAGTTTATTGGCGTGTTGCCCTTGTTTGATCCGCCACGTGATGATGCTAAAGCAACCATTGCTACTGCACTTGCGATGGGTGTAAAGGTTAAGATGGTAACGGGCGATGCACTTGCCATAGCTAAGGAGACTGCCAAGAAATTAGGAATGGGTGAGAATATTCTTGATGCAAGCAGCTTAGGTGACGTTAAAAAAGATGAGACAGCAGAGATGTCTAAGTCCATTGAAAAAGCTGACGGTTTTGCACAGGTGTTTCCCGAACACAAATTTCACATTGTAGATGTAATGCAAAAACTCGGACACATAGTCGGTATGACTGGTGATGGTGTGAATGATGCACCTGCGTTAAAGAAAGCAGACTGCGGAATTGCAGTTTCGAGTGCGACGGATGCGGCGCGCGCTGCGGCATCCATTGTATTAACGATACCCGGCCTATCGGTAATTATTGATGCAATAAAAGAGAGCCGACGCATCTTTCAACGAATGAACAGTTACGCTATATACCGAATTGCAGAGACTCTTCGGGTTCTTTTGTTCATGACGTTATCGATTCTGGTATTTAACTTCTATCCGGTGACTGCAGTAATGATAGTGATGCTGGCTTTGCTCAACGACGGTGCCATCTTGTCTATCGCATATGACAATGTTCATTACAAGGATAAGCCTGAAGAATGGAACATGCGCATGGTGCTGGGAATCTCCACAGTGCTGGGTGTAATAGGTGTCATAGCTGCGTTTGGATTGTTTTATCTTGGCGAGCAAGTCTTTCATCTCGACCGGGCGCACATCCAGACTTTGATGTATTTAAAGCTGTCCATAGCAGGACATCTGACGATTTTCCTCACACGTACACGCGGACCGTTCTGGTCTATTAGACCGGCGAGGGTTTTATGGGTGGCTGTGCTCGGTACACAAATTGTGGCGACGCTGATAGCAGTTTATGGAATGTTAATGACACCACTTGGGTGGGGTTGGGCCGGGTTCGTATGGGGCTATGCTCTGCTGTGGTTTCTTGTGAATGACAGAGTGAAACTGTTAGCGTATCGGATTTTTGATCCGGTAAAAACCAGGGAACCATCTGATTTGAATCATCAGATTTCCAAACGAGCTTATGAACTCTACGAACTGAGAGGCCGTAAAGATGGTCATGCAGTTCAGGACTGGAAGCAGGCGGAAAAGGATATTCGGAAAGGTGATCCAAATAAATAAATAGATATGAATAATGAGCCTGAGAAAATGAAAAGATTTTAATGAAAATTAATAATAAAAAATGAAACGCTCTACAGAAATAACAACGCTGTTTTTGGATATTGGCGGTGTTTTACTTAGCAATGGATGGGGACACGAGTCGCGAATATCAGCTGCTAAAGCTTTTAATATAAATTATAATGATATGCAAATCCGGCATCATCTTACTATGGTAACTTATGAAGAAGGAAAGCTCACACTACGTGAATACCTCAAACGGGTGGTGTTCTACGAGAAGCGTACTTTCACTGTTGACCAATTTCGGAAATTCATGTTTGCTCAGTCGACTCCCTTTATGGAGATGATAGAGTTTATACAACAATTGAAAGAAAAGTACCAGCTAAAAATTGCCGTAATTAACAACGAAGGACGGGAATTGAATGAATATAGAATAAAGAAATTTAAGTTGAACCGGTTCGTGGACTTTTTTATATCTTCTTGCTTTGTCCATTTTCGAAAACCCGATGCCGATATATATCGGGTAGCACTGGATATTGCACAGGTACCGGCTGAACATGCAGTTTATATTGAAGACATACAGATGTTCATCGATGTTGCCGGAGATTCAGGAATTAGAGGTATCCAACATAAAAATTATTTATCGACATCCGAAAAATTGGCTTCTATGGGGCTGAAGATTGGATAAAAAATCAATTTATGAATACAAACCAGACTAACATATTGATAATAAACGGCGGGTCGTCTACTATAAAGTTCGCGCTTTATCAGAATGACGAACCTCCTATTTGTTTACTTCATGGAAAAATAGATAGAATAGGTTTGAAAGATTCAAAATTAACTTTCAGTGACGAGAAAGGAAATCAGAAAGATACGCTTAAAGTAGAAGCTTCCGACCATATGTCAGCGGTGAATTTCCTGATTGACTGGCTCGAAGAGCAGAATGGATTTTCTTCTGTCGTTGCTGTGGGACACCGTGTGGTTCATGGTATGAATCATACCGGACCCGAACTTATTACACAGGAATTATTGAATGAGCTTCATCGCATTACTCCTTACGATCCGGATCATCTGCCTACGGAGATTGAATTAATAGAAGTTTTTCGTAAGCGTTATCCAAAAATATCTCAGGTAGCATGTTTTGACACAGCGTTTCATTGTACAATGCCACGCGTTTCTAAATTACTTCCGATTCCCCGTCGCTTTGACGAAATGGGAATCCGACGTTATGGTTTCCACGGTTTGTCTTATGCCTATTTGATGGAGGAACTTGCTCGTGTTGCAGGTACGAATGCAGCCAAGGGCAGAGTGATACTGGCCCATCTTGGTAATGGGTCGAGTTTGGCTGCCGTCCGAGAAGGTATTAGCGTTGACACCAGTATGGGCTTCACACCTGCCGGCGGACTGATGATGGGCACCCGGCCCGGTGATTTAGATCCGGGTGTAGCATGGTATATGATGAGATTAGAAAATCTAACACCCAAACAGTTTAATAATCTAATCAATCGCGATTCCGGTCTTATCGGTATCTCTGAAACAAGTTCTGACATGCGCGATTTGCTTGAGAAGGAAACCGGGGATGTTCGGGCGTCAGAAGCTGTGGCATTATTTTGCTATCAGGCGAAGAAGTGGATAGGAGCTTTTGCAGCTGCGCTTGACGGATTGGAAACGCTGGTCTTTGCCGGTGGTATTGGTGAAAATTGCCCGGTAGTTCGCTCTCGCATTTGTGAAGGATTAGGATTTCTTGGAATCGAACTTAAAGAAAAACTAAATGTAGTAAATGCGCCGGTTATTTCATCAGATGCCGGGCAAGTTGCTGTTCGTGTCATTCACACAAACGAGGAATTGATGATAGCGAAAACGGTCATCAAAATTATAAATCTTAATTAAAAAACGAAAGGAATATTATTATGTTAATCAAAGCCAAAACATTAAAGGGTTACAAATTGAGCAGCCTCGACGGGGAAATAGGGAAGGTCAAAGAGTTCTACTTCGATGATCAGCATTGGGTGGTTCGCTATTTGGTCGCCGACACTGGAAACTGGCTGACAGAAAGGAGTGTGTTAATTTCCCCTTATTCAATGGTCGCTGTGAATAAAGAAGAGCAACTCATAGATATCGATTTAACAAAAAAGCAGATTGAGGACAGTCCGTCTTTGAACAGTGACAAGCCTGTCTCCCGACAGTTCGAGGAAACTTATTATGGTTATTATGGATGGCCGATATATTGGGGTGGTCCATATATATGGGGAGCTTCTCCATATATAGTGCGTGACCGTAAAAGATGGGAAGAATTCACACAAGATAAGAAAACATGGGATCCACATTTGCGTAGTACTCATGATGTTAGTGGTCATACCATCCATGCTAAAGATGGCGAGATTGGACACGTCGATGATTTTATTATAGATGACGAGACATGGACGATTCGTTATCTAATCATAGATACAAAGAATTGGCTGCCCGGAAAAAAGGTACTTGTTTCTCCGGTATGGATTGAGCGCGTTAGCTGGAGTGAGTCGGCAGTCTTCGTCAATCTTCCTCTTGAGAAAATCAGACAGTCACCGGAATACACGGAGGAATCTCTGATTACACGGGAATATGAGACAATACTATATGGACATTATAATCAAAAGGGATACTGGGTCCACGAACCGGTTGCCAAAAAGCATTCCGACTGAAGGAATTACGGGAAAGAGATTTTTCGCATGTAAGAATTTTGCCCGGCATACAGGTTATTTCATACGATATCTGACAGTCCGATTATGGAGTCACTGATAATGCTGAGGAAAGGATGATATCTAAAGCGGTCAGCCAAATTTTAAATCTTAAGAATGAAATAAAAAAAAATTATGAAAATAAAAAAAGCGTCTAAAAAGAAAATAGTAAAAAAAGTAACAAAAGGATTTGAAGAGAGCATTGTTACTAACACTAAAAAAATAGATATCAAGGATAAGCCATTATCGCAAGAACTTCTGCGAAAGATGAACGCATATTGGCGTGCTGCTAACTATCTTTCGGTCGGGCAGATTTATCTATATGATAATCCGTTGCTGAAGCAGCCGTTGAAAATGTCGCACGTGAAACCATTGGTGGTCGGACACTGGGGAACGACACCGGGACAGAACTTCATCTATGTACATTTAAACCGGGTAATAAAGAAGTACGATCTTGATATGTTCTATATCGCGGGACCTGGTCACGGCGGCCCGGCGATTGTGGGCAACGTTTACCTTGAAGGCACTTGGAGTGAAGTTTATCCGAACGTGACTCAGGACGAAGCCGGACTGAAAAAGCTATTCGAGCAATTCTCGTTTCCAGGCGGGATTTCCAGCCATGTTGCTCCGACAACACCGGGTTCTATTCACGAAGGCGGTGAGCTTGGCTACTCTCTCAGTCATGCCTTTGGTGCCGCATTCGACAATCCCGATCTGATCGTCGCCTGCATCATCGGCGACGGTGAAGCGGAAACGGCCTCTTTGGCGACCTCCTGGCAGTCCAACAAGTTTCTCGACCCGATTACGGATGGCGCCGTACTGCCAATCCTGCATCTCAATGGCTACAAGATCAGCAACCCGACGGTTCTGGCGCGCATCGAGCATGAGGAATTGGAACAATTTCTAAAAGGATGCGGCTGGACCCCCTACTTTGTGGAGGGCGATGAGCCGGAAAAAATGCATCAACTGATGGCCGCCACTACGGACAAGGCCATCGAGGACATCCGGCAAATCCAACAGAATGCGCGGAATAAGAATAATACTACCCGGCAATGCTGGCCTATGATTGTCCTCAAGTCACCCAAGGGCTGGACTGGACCGAAAGTAGTTGATGGTCTGCAAATTGAAGGTACTTTCCGTGCTCACCAGGTGCCGCTCCTGGTAGATTCCGAACACCCAAAACATCTCAAACTACTTGAAAACTGGATGAAAAGTTACAAAGCTGAGGAACTGTTCGATAAAAAAGGAAAACTCATGCCGGAATTGGCTGAACTTGCTCCCAAGGGTAACCGTAGGATGGGCGCCAATCCGCATACGAACGGGGGAATCCTGCTACACGACTTGCGTATGCCGGACTTCCATATCCATGCGGTAAAAGTGTCTTCGCCCGGCGCTATTGCTGCCCAGGATACACAAGTATTAGGTGAGTTCCTGCGTGACGTGGCAAAGCTGAATCAGGATCAGCGTAATTTCCGCGTCTTCGGTCCTGATGAAACAATCTCGAATCTACTGGGCGCGATCTTTGAAGAAACCAATCGTCAGTGGGACGCCCGAACAGTAAAGAATGATGAATTCCTCGCACCCGCCGGACGCGTGCTGGACTCTATGCTCAGCGAGAACCAGTGCGAGGGTTGGCTGGAGGGCTATCTGCTGACTGGTCGGCACGGATTGTTCAATAGCTATGAAGCATTCATTCGCATCATCGACTCAATGTTCAGCCAGCATGCCAAGTGGCTGAAGGTCACATTGGAACTGCCCTGGCGCCGGAAGATTGCGTCTCTGAATTATTTGCTTGCCTCTCATGTCTGGCAGCAGGATCACAACGGCTTCACACATCAGGATCCCGGTTTCCTCGACCATGTTATCAACAAGAAGGCAGATATCGTGCGTGTTTATTTACCGCCCGATGCAAACTGTCTGCTGTCGGTCTTTGATCATTGTCTTAGAAGCCGGCATTACGTTAATGTAGTGGTTGCAGGAAAACACGCACTACCACAATGGTTGTCTATGGACGAAGCCGTCGTACATTGCACGGAAGGAATTGGCATCTGGCAATGGGCAAGCAATGACCAGGGCACAGAACCGGATGTAGTAATGGCTTGTTGCGGTGATACGCCCACGCTGGAGATTCTGGCAGCCGTTTCTATTCTGCGCCGGCATTTGCCTGATTTGAAAATCCGTGTGGTCAATGTTGTCGATTTAATGAAGTTGCAGTCTGCGAGCGAGCATCCGCACGGACTTAGCGAAAAGGATTACGACTCGCTTTTCACCAAAGACAAACATATTATTTTTGGCTTCCACGGATATCCAACGCTGGTCCATCGATTGACTTATCGTCGCACCAATCACAATATGCATGTCCGGGGCTATAAGGAAGAAGGTACAATTACGACAGCCTTTGACATGAGAGTGCAGAATGACCTGGACCGCTTCCATCTGGTGCAAGACGTGATTGATCGCCTGCCGCATTTGGGCTCTAAAGGGGCGTATCTGAAGCAGACGATGCAGGACAAGCTTATCGAACATAAACAATACATTGATAAACATGGTGAAGACTTGCCTGAGATTCGTAACTGGAAATGGAACCCGGACAAAACGCCGATAAAGAAAAAGTCAAGAGAGGGGGAGAAATGATGTTTATCGGTATAGCTGCAGATCATGGTGGTTTTGAAATGAAAGTGCAACTGACTTCGGCTCTTAAGTCCGCCGGTTATGAAGTGACGGACTTTGGCGCCCATAAGTTGGTTACAGAAGATGACTACCCGGATTTTGTAGTTCCCCTGGCAAGGGCGGTAGCGGCAGGCGATATCACCAAAGGCGTGGCTATCTGTGGTAGCGGTGTAGGGGCTTGTATTGTTGCGAACAAGGTGCCCGGTGTTCGGGCGGCGTTAATCACTGAACTTTTCTCAGCTCATCAGGGAGTAGAGGACGATGATATGAACGTTATGTGTCTGGGAGGAAGAGTTACCGGATATGATTTATCCTGGGATCTGGTCAGGATGTTCCTTAATGCTAATTTTAAGGGGTCAGAACGGTTTAAACGCCGTCTTGCGAAAATAACAGAATTAGAAAGAAAGAAGATAAAATTATGAAAAAAAAACTATAGCAAAAAAATTAAAAGACTATAGAACTAATATGAAAGAGACAAAATAATGAAAGATAATCCAATAATTAAATTGCAAACACTTGGCCAATCAATTTGGCTCGACTATATACGACGTGATCTTATCGTTAGTGGTGAACTCAGACGCCTGATTAAGGAAGACGGACTGCGAGGGATGACCTCGAATCCGTCAATCTTTGAAAAGGCGATTGCTGATAGCCACGAATACGATGATGATATCGGATCAATGGTGCTTGAGGGAAAAAGTGTCAAAACAATCTATGAAACTCTAAGCCAGCGTGATGTTCAAAGTGCTGCTGATGAGTTCAGACCGTTATATGATAAAACTGAAGGGGTAGATGGATATGTTAGCCTGGAAGTTAATCCTCATCTTGCGCACGATACCAGAGGTACGATGGATGAAGCACGTCGATTATGGACTATGCTTGACCGACCCAATGTTCTTATTAAAGTACCGGCAACGGAGGAAGGGCTTCCAGTTATACGGCAACTTATAAGCGAAGGAATCAACGTCAACGTGACATTGCTATTCGGGATTAACCGATATCGTCAGGTCATAGAAGCATACATTGCGGGCATCGAAGCACGGGTGACCCAGGCAAATCTTGTAAAAAATGTGACTTCGGTGGCAAGCTTTTTTATTAGCAGAATTGATGCACTGGTGGATCCACTGCTGGAAAAATTCTTTAACAAAGGAAGTGAGGATGAGGACTTAGCAAAAATGTTGCATGGGCAGGTTGCTATCGCGAACGCGAAATTAGCATATCAAATATATAAAGAAAGTTTCAATAGTGTTCGGTTTAGAAAATTGGCTGATAAAGGAGCTAAGACTCAGAGACTGCTCTGGGCAAGTACCAGCACAAAAAACCTTGAATACAGCGATGTTAAATATATCGAATCACTTATCGGGCGGGACACGGTTAATACAGTACCGGTTGAAACCCTTAATGATTACCGTGACCATGGTGAACCAAAAAATCGAATCGAAGATGAGGTTGAGAAAACCAGTCTGATGTTAGACAGATTGTCGGAACTGGGTATCAATATCAATAGTGTAACACAACAGCTTGAAGACGAAGGAGTTGAAAAATTCAGCAAATCCTTTGACAAGCTAATGGAAGCTTTGGAAAAAAAGGCGAAAAAATAAAACTTGGAAATGAGTTAATATATATAAAAGAGTAACATTAAGGATCACTTCAGTATGAATTAAAAGATTAAAAATTATTTTTTAAAAAAAAGGAGAAAAAATATGCGTTATTTATTTGTATTTATCTTAGCATTAATTTTCTTGGGTATATTAAATGCATCAGATAATAATTCCTTAAGCGTGATAACCTGGATAGCATTTTAATAAAATTAGAATTTTCTAAATTTAATTATCATAGGAAATAATCATGAATGAAAATGAACACGAACAACATCAGAATGAAAAGCAAAAACATAACAATGGACATTATGAACATCGTCCTTACTGGAAAGGTGCTCACCGTGACTGGCGCGTATGGGTAGGTGTAATTTTAATGTTAGCTGCCATCTTATATTACATAATGAGTGATAACTTTATATTCGCACCTCATAAACAATTGAAACAACCATTAGAAAATAACAGAACGCCTTAGTCTTTTAAAACTAAAGCATCATCAACGATGAATACAAAAGAGTTTATAAACACTACAAGAATGCTGGCATTCAATGATAAGGGTCTGTTTTCGATTAACAATATTAAAACAAAAACCATTTATAGAAGATAAAACTATGAAGATACAAATTAATACTGACCATAACATCAAAGGTCATGAAGCACTGACTGTTAAGGTCCGAGAGCAAGTTGAAGGTGCATTAAGCCGAATTAGCGAGCACATAACACGCGTGGAAGTCCACCTGAGCGACGAGAACGGCAATAAGAAAAGCCATAACGATAAGCGTTGCATGATAGAAGCTCGCCTTGAAGGCCATCAACCCCTCGCAGTTACTAATCAGTCAGAGACTCTGGAGGATGCTGTCGAAGGTGCTTCAGATAAGCTGACTAAACTGATTGATAGCACACTCGGACGTTTGCGAGATCATAAAAATCATAATACTAACCCGGATGAGCCTGGGTCAAAACATACGGAGCAATTATGAACGACATCACAGTAAATCCGCAAGGAAAAATTGGCGGAGCAGAGAATCTCGAATCAGTCATCCTCATTGCCAGAAAACTTGTCGCAGGTGACAAAGGTTTGCTGGCAATGGATGAAAGTAATCCAACCTGCAATAAAAGATTTGCCGTATTGGGGATTCCTCAGAACGAGGAGAACCGGCGTGCTTATCGCGAGTTGATTGTGACTACTACCGGTCTCAGTGAGTACATAAGTGGTGTTATCTTTTACGACGAAACGATTCTCCAGCATACGAAAGACGGCGTTCCATTTGTTAAAATCATTAGTGACGCAGGAATAATTCCCGGAATCAAAGTTGACACCGGTACAAAGGATATGTCGGGTCATCCAGGAGAGAAAATAACCGAAGGACTGGAAGGATTACGTGACCGCTTAAAGGAATATTACCAGATGGGTGCGCGTTTCGCGAAATGGCGAGCAGTGATTTACATAGGCAAAAAAATTCCCAGCCAAGACTGTATAGAGGCTAACGCACATTCATTAGCTCACTATGCAGCGTTGTGCCAGGAAGCGGGACTGGTTCCCATAGTCGAGCCTGAAGTGGTTATGGATGGTGCTCATACTATAGAGCTTTGCTGGGAAGTAACGGCTGATGTGTTGCGAAAGGTTTTCAACCAGCTTAACAAATTAAGTGTTACGCTTGAAGGCATGATCCTGAAACCAAACATGGTACTTCCGGGACTGACCTGCCCCAAACAAGAATCGGTTGATGAAGTGGCCGACGCAACTGTGAAGTGTCTCTTGCATGTCGTTCCCGTTGTCGTTCCAGGGATTGCTTTCTTGTCGGGTGGTCAACCTTGTGAACTGGCTTCAGCCCGTTTGAATGCAATGAATATTCGATTCAAGTTGAGATTGCCTTGGGCGTTGACGTTTTCATTTGCCAGAGCAATCCAACAACCGGCTTTGGAGATTTGGAAAGGTCAGGAGGTAAATGTGTTAGCTGCACAACAAGCTCTGTTACATCGAGCGAGGTGTAATCAAGCTGCGCGACGTGGCGAATACAATATCGAAATGGAAAGAATATAAACGTAACAACAAAGAGAAATACAATGAATAAAATACATATGTATCCCTTTAAATTCGAACCTATCTATCAGTATCGGCTCTGGGGAGGCAGGCGATTAGCTAACCTCTCAAAAGTTCCGTTGCCGGACGATGGTCATATTGGTGAGGCGTGGTTACTTAGTGACCGCGATGACTATGCGAGTTCTTTGGCTAATGGTCCGCTTAAAGGACTAACAATTGGTCAATTGTTAAAACAGTTTCCTGAGCAGTTACTGGGGAAGCTGGCAGGACATTTCAGCCGATTCCCACTATTACTTAAGTTTCTTGACGCACATGAAATGCTATCTGTACAGGTGCATCCTTCTGACCGACAAACTAACTATCTGCCAGCCGGCGAACATGGTAAGACCGAAGCATGGGTTGTACTTGAAGCGGTAAAAGAAAGCCGCATTTATGCGGGACTGAAACCAGGTACCACGGCAGAAAATCTGAAACAAGCAATCACAAATGATGTTGTTGCAGAACACCTTGTATATTTCAATCCGAAGCCGGGTGACGGTGTTTTCATACCTGCCGGAACTGTTCATACTCTTGGTGGCGATGTTGTGGTGTTTGAGATTCAGCAGAATAGTGACGTGACATTTCGCCTATACGACTGGGACCATGTTGATGTCAGGACAGGCAAACCTCGTGCACTTCAGATCGAGCAGGCTCTTGCTTGTATTGATTTTGCACAAGGAGTAGTTGTTCCGGTTGTTCCGGTGCTGGAAAAAGTAAAACCTTTATTGCGTGAGAGACTCTTTTTTTGTGAACAATTTCAGCTGTGGCGACTCAGCGGAGAATCACCGTTCATAGTCGGTAAAGCTGAAACACCGCGAGTGTTGGTTTGCATCGAAGGTGAGGGGCAGATTGAACATGATGGCATTACATATGTCATCGGAAAAGGAGATGTGTGGCTCTTACCGGCAATAGTAGGAGCGTGTTTTTTTACACCAAACAGTTCAGCAAGCTTGTTGGAAATTGCACTACCGGAATAAATTAAAAAAGGAAATCGAAGTATGATTGATATGGCATTTAAATTTACTTATTATCATACGAATTTAATAAGATAGAATAATGATAAAATTAATTATTTTTGATTTGGACGGTACGCTTGCAGAAAGTAAATCGTCTCTTGATACCGAAATGTCAGCATTGTTGCATGACCTTCTTGGTATTATCAAAGTGGCTGTGATTTCCGGAGGTGATTGGTATCAGTTTGAAAAACAATTGCTTTCCAATCTATCTCATGATGAACGCCTTAAGAATCTTTCTCTCCTTCCTACATGTGGCACAAAGTTCTTCAAATATGAAGGGGATTGGAAAAAGATTTATTCAGAGGATTTCACCGCCGATGAAAAAGAGAGAATCATAAGTTCTTTAAAGAAGGCACTCGGAGTTGTGAGCTTTAAAGTCGAAAAGGTCTGGGGAGAGGTAATTGAAGACAGAGGAAGCCAGATAACATTTTCCGCATTAGGCCAACAGGCTCCTATAGAAGAAAAGAAAAAATGGGACCCTGATTTTACCAAACGGAAAAAGCTCAAAGCAATTCTTGACACTTTTATTCCGGAGTTTTCTGTTCGATTAGGCGGGGCAACATCCGTTGACATCACCAAGCCAGGCATCGACAAAGCATATGGGGTTAAAAAACTTCGGGAAATTCTTGACATAACATTTCATGAGATGATTTTTATCGGTGATGCTTTGTTCCCCGGTGGAAACGACTATCCGGCCGAAGAAGGAGGCGCTGTGTCATCTATCCAAGTCAGAAATCCCGATGAGACGAAACTTGCGATTAAAACCATCATTGCTTGTTTGGGTCTCAATCAGTAAAAATGACCGGATAAAAAATTTACGATAGGTCTTAAAGATTAATATGTTTGAAACAAACAGATAAGTTAACTATGGAGAATAAAAATCACGAACCGAATAAAATATTTTAATTTTCAGATAATTTTAATCGCTTTACATATTTACCTATTGTTAATCCCTGTACTAATATAGAAAATATTACAATAATATATGTAATCGTTACGAATAATCCACTTTGCATAGTTTGGGTTAATGATAAGGCAAGTGCCACAGATATGCCGCCTCTTAATCCTCCCCAGGTCAATACCCATATTGTATTTTTAGGAAAGGTTCTTTTAAATTTCATCATCAATATTGAAATACCTAAAGAAAGATATCTTGATAATAACACCAGTATAATCGAGATTAACCCAATCTCGATATAATTAATATCTTTTTTAATGATTAATATTTCAAACCCGATTAAAATGAATAATATAGCATTCAATATTTCATCTATTAATTCCCAAAACTTGTCAAGGTATTCTCTTGTGGTTTCAGACATAGCATATTTTTTCCCTCTGTTACCGATTATTATTCCCGCAACAACCATAGCAAGGGGACCCGAAATGTGTAAAAAATACGCTAAGGAATAACCACCCATAACTATTGCAAGAGTAATCATTACTTCTACTTTGTAATTGTCAATAGATTTTAATAACAAGTATCCGGCATATCCAAGAATAAAACCAAAAATGACTCCGCCTCCGGCTTCACGCATAAATAAAATAAAAATGTCAAAAATATTAAACTCTTGTAATCCCGATTTTATAATTTCATAAATAGTAATAAAAATTACAACAGCTACTCCATCATTAAATAAAGACTCTCCCGTGATTTTCATTTCCAGTGATTTTGAGATATTAGCGCCTTTAAGAATTCCTAATACGGCTATAGGGTCGGTAGGAGAAATCAACGCTCCGAATAATAAGCAATAAATAAAATTGACATTTAATCCGAATAGTTGTAACAAAAAGAACATAAGAATCCCAATAATAAATGTAGATAACAAAACTCCGAATGTGGAAAATATAATAACCGGTATTTTTTCTTTATCAAGTACTTTAATATCAATATGAATTGCCCCGGCAAATAGCATAAAACTGAGCATTATACGTAGTAATATATCCGGAAAATCCAATTTAGTAATGGCATCAACAGTAGTTTGCAGATAACCTGTGTCAAAAAAACTCAGACCTACAATTCCAAATGAGGTCAATAATGAAATAACCATTATACCTATTGTGGCAGGTAGTTTCAGAAATTTATAATTTAAATATCCAAATATAGCGGAAAGCACAATTAATATTGTAAATGCATCGTATAGGTTCATCGTTTATTATTTATAAAAAAATACTTTATGTGTAATAGAATTAATAAAAAATGTTAATAATATTTATTTTTATTTATTTCTAAAAAATTAAAAAGTCACCTTCATTCAAAAGAGAAAGAAATAATAACATATAATCTCTTATATGTCGTGTGATGAGAAAGTTTTCTTTGATATGATTTTTCCCATTCTATAAGAATAATCTTCCACTTTCTGTTTATCGAGTTCCGGCAACCATAATGTGTATCGATCATATCCGGTTGGTTGTTATAAGTGATTTTCTACATAAGATCTGGCCTAACAACAATACTGGAAGATTGTATTCCAAAATGAATTTAAATGTATTATTTTTCATCTGTCATTTCCTTTATAAGATTTCTAACATCAGAATAATTAAAAAGATTAAATCTTGCGAATGATTTAGATATTCCGACTTTTATTGTATATGCTTTTTCGGAAAGTACCTTAAACATATCTTCATCAGTCCGGTCATCACCTATTGAGAGAACGAAATCATAGTTTTTTTCCGGTTGAAAATCCAAAATTGCAGTTCCTTTGTTAATATTTGCACTTTTTATTTCAATAACTTTACTACCCTGCAAAACCTGTATGTCCATATTTGCAGTAAGATTGTACAGGTTATCTATCAAATCATTTGTCACGATGTTTGCATGAAAAGCGTCAGCCTTTCTGTAATGCCAGGTTAGCGAATAACTTTTTTCTTCTATAAAAGAACCAGGAAGTAAATCCGTATATTTCAATAAAACAGGTTTTAATTTATTTTTCCATTTATTATCCACTCTTTTTAAAAGTTTCCAATTCTTACCCCTTTTTCTTACCCATACTCCATGTTCTGCAATTAAACTTGTCCTGATTTTCCAAAACCATTCTTCCATAAAATTTTTTTCTCTGCCGCTGATCAGGACTAAATATACTCCGCTTACAAGAGTTAATTTATCGAGTAAATTTAAAAGCTCCGGGTCAGGTTCTGCCTTTTTAGGTTCGTCGGAGAAAGGAACCAAAGTTCCATCATAATCCAGAAAAATTATTTTTTTTCTTGCTTTACGAAAATCTTTCATAAATTTATTTTTAATCGTAACATCAAATAATTTTCTGTTAAAAAATGTTTGTTTGCTTTTAATATACATTAGCGAGATAATAAAATTATCTGCCCAATTTACTACAGTATTACTTTTAAGTCTTCCTTTCAGAATCTTGTTAATTTTAATTTGTTCGTTTTCTTGCATTTCAAGAGCTGTTTTTATTGATGCTGCGATATCTTCGATATGATTCGGATTTATCATTAAAGTTTCAATCAATTCCTTAGCTGCACCTGCCATTTCACTTAAAATAAGTACTCCCGTGTCATCTGTTTTGCTTACAAGATATTCTTTTGCGATAAGATTCATACCGTCCCTTAATGGAGTAATCAGGGCTATATCACTTATATTATAAAGAGCCGACAATTCTTTAAGATTACAATATTTATACTGATAAATAACAGGCATCCATGAATCAGTTCCGTATGTTCCATTTGTTGTACCAATAATTTCATCTATTTCTTCTTTCATTTGTGAATATTTATCAACTCCGATTCTTGAAGGAACGACAACTGCAAGCAATATAACTTTACCTTTCCATTCGGGATTTTGTTCTAAAAAAAGTTGAAATCCCTGCAAGCGGTTTAATATTCCCTTTGTATAATCTAGCCTGTCAATTGAAAGAATAATTTTTTGTTTTTGAAATTTATTCCTTAATGTTTTAATTTCGTTAATTACATCTGTGCTTTTTGAAAGATTTTCGAACCCCTGATAATCGATTCCCATCGGAAAAGTATCTGCTTTAATTATCCGTTCGCTTGTTTGAATCTCTCCGAGGTTATTATCAAGTCCTAATATCCTTGATACGCAACCGAAAAAATATTTTGTGTAATCATATGTATGAAATCCAATCATATCCGAACCAAGCAATCCATTAAGAATTTCCTTACTCCAAACTGAAGGAAGTAAGCGGAACGTTTCAAAATGGGGGAATGGAATATGAAGGAAAAAACCAATTTTTAAATCCGGTTTTCTATCACGTAATAGTTTTGGAAGTAACATTAAATGATAATCATGAATCCAAATAATATCATTTTCATCAATGTTATCTAAAACAACTTCGCAAAATTTAGAATTAACAAGTTTATAATTTTCCCACATATCATTATCATATGTGGTATAAATGTGAAAGCTATGAAAGAGCGGCCATAAAGTTTTATTGCAGAAACCATTATAAAATCTATCCATTGTTTTTTCTTCAATAAAGACAGGGGATAGATTTAATGGTTTCATTTTATTACGTAAATATTCCTGATCTTTATCCTGAACGGCTATGCCGGGCCAACCTATCCAGTAGTATTGCGATTTATTTAATGAAGATGTATTCATCGAAGATAAATATGCACTAATTCCGGAAACCAATCCTCCCATGCTTTCTTCGAATGAATATTTGCCGTTTTTATATTCGACGGTAACAGGTAATCTATTGGATATTACTATAAGTTTCATATCATTATCCTTTCATAAGTAAAATCAAAGACTATCGAAAAAACTTTCAGCAGATGTTTTAAAAATTAGTATAATTCTATTAAATATATTTATTAAAAATTTATATTTCTAAGTTAACGATCCCCAAAATCCTTTCGGGTGTTCAGTTTCTCAAGCAGTTCCTCAGAGACGAACTTTTTCGCTTCTTCAGCATTTTTTAACTTGTTATACTTTTCGTTTTCCATTGTTTAATTGTTCGAATAATTGAATCTATGATTTAACAATTTACGTTTGCTTTTCTCTTAGTTCTCTCAATAATATTAGTGCAGCCATAGGTGAATAGAATTTGGAATCAGCTTTTATTAATGTGGATATTAATTTCTTAAGTCTTGGGGAAGAATATTTTTTAGAAAATTCTTTTAGTACATGATGTGCCCCTTTCCTGACATATAATGAATCTATGTTTGAAATTAATCCTTCCAGTATCGTTAATACTCCCGATTTACCGAGGGATATCAAACCTTCAGCACCAAGCCATCTAATACCGGGATCTTCATCTTTAATTGCAAGTAAAAACAGAGAACCGGAATGCGGATCACTTATCTCAACAAGAGTTTTTACTGCTTCCCATCTGATGAGTTTTTTCTTATTTACCAAAAGCTCCGAAAGTTGATATACTGCTTTATGACCGAATAATTTCAGAGACTCTCGGGCATTAATCCGTATTTTCCTGTTTTTGTTGCTTAGCTGGCTAATAAGGGATTTTATCTTTGTGTCTTCGCGTTTATTTGCAGATATTATAGAGCTCATTTATTCTTTATAATAATTTAGAAAAGTAAATTTATTTTGTCAGGAAACAGAAAATTGGAAACTTCTTCTCCTTTTAAGTTCTTTTAAGAATCTTTCTTTGATTTTCAATTGTTTAATATATTTTTAATCAACATATAGCGGTTACTTTAATAATAACATATATTAATGCATATAGGTTTTCTTTTTCTCAGAAGCAGTTATATATTTGGGGCGTTAGAAAGAAAGATTCTTGAAATTTATTTTTATGTGAGCGTCAGAATGATAGGTTATTCCTCATAAAATCATAATTCAAAAATCCCCAACTTTTATTTATTTTGTTTAATATGAGTTGAGCATTTTTTCTTCTGAATCTTAAGATAAAAAACATTTTTAATAATTAAAGGAAAGGAGAAAATTTAATTGAAGGTCAACTTTTTATTATTTTAAATTTACTATAATAACAGAGTCGGCTTTTGTCTTTTCTTTTATATAACTATAGATATTTTGAGAATATGAATTTATCTTTGAACTTGAAATTTTCTTATTCCAGTTCAGAGTTATAATCGGAATATTTCTGTTTAAAGTTGAATCTTTTTCCTGTGAAGTGTTTAAATAATTTTCTGCAAATCCCACGTCCGATAATTCCGGATAAAATATTTTTAAGTCTTTAGAAATATTAATCAGCAACAATGAATCATTTGCTGATATCTTTTCTTTAATTTCCTTCTCTTGCATTTCATTTGATTTCTGTATAAGCTTGACTGTAGAGAGCATATCTGTTTTCAACTCGTTCTTAAGGTAAACAAGACCTTTTTCATCACTCATTTGCGTCAGGTTAATTTTAGATTTATTTTCAACAATTTCTTTAAGAAGATTATTCAGAGTATCTAATCTGCCTTTAGATATTTTATCCCCAACAACATAAATATTAAGTTCAGACTGATCACCGGGTAATGCAAGGTACTTCCATTCTATGACTTTTGTGTTTTCCGTTTGAACTGTTTGATTTACGAATTTTTCGATATTCTTATTTATTCTTACGTCTTTTATCACGTATAAAAAATAAAGAAGCTGGGAACGGCAACAAGAAAAACAAAAAAGCTGATGATAATTTTCGCCCGAATATTTCTTTTTCTGTCGAGGTAAATTTTCAGAGGAAATTTTAAGTACTTAACAACTATATAAGACGAAAAAGAGATAAAGACCGCATTAATGAAAAAAAGATAAATTGCACCGATAAAGTAATCAAATCTTCCGGTGGCAAGCCCAAAACCGGCAGTGCAAACAGGAGGCATTAGTGCCGTAGCAATTGCAACACCGGGTAATGCTGCTGCAATTTTAGACCTGCTGATAGCTACTATTCCGGCAATACCACCAAAAAAAGCGATAATAATATCAAGTGCAGTTGGTTTTATTCTTGATAATAATTCGGCCGTCGGATTTCCGAAAGGTGTGACTAAAAAATAAATAAAGCTAACCAACAAACTTATCACTATGGATAAAAAAAATGCACGTAAGGATATAATAAAATTCTCTCTGTCATGAATTCCTAAAGACAACCCAATACCAAGAATCGGAGACATAAGCGGTGAAATAAGCATAGCTCCGATTATTACAGCAGGAGAACTGACATCTAATCCGACCGAAGCAATTAATGCAGAACAAACAAGATAAACGATATTAGAGCCTCTTAAATAGACATCCGAATTTATTTGTTCTATTGCAGCGGTTTTATTTGAATCGGACTCAATATCAAAAATTTTAACAATCTTTTTATAAATATCTTGTAACATAATAATCGTGTTAACATCTAATACAATAATTAAAAGAAAATATAATAAAGAACAACTATATTCGACTCAATTATAATTATTTGACAAATTAATAATTCTTTTAAGGGAATCTTTAAATTATTAAAATAACAAATATATTTATGGATATATAATTTTAATTTAGCTGTTTTTGAGAATATTTACATTCCTTTGTAATCCGGCGATATTTATCCTGTCGTCTTTTCTAAAAATAAAGTCAGACTTAGGGAAAGCTATAAACTTTTCTTTTGAATGTTCGAAAGTTTTTGTTGCCAATATATCAACTGCATATTTTTGTCTTATATCCAATTCGGAAATCTTTTTACCTATAAAAAAATCGGGAATTTTAATTTCTGCAACAGTATATCCCATTTGCAATGTAACCTGGCTTTCGGAATCCTTTAATAAAATACTGCTTGAAAGTTTTGATACAAAATCAAGCCTCTCAATTTCTTTTAAATAAAGTGAGTGTATATCTCCGCCCCAAATCATACCAATAAACTTCATATCAGTCATATTATTTACTACGGGTAATCCCTCTAAATCAAATTTTCTGATTTTTTCGAGAGCGTGATGACAATTTTGTTCTGGTGTTAGAGGTACAACATTTGAATTCATAATATCCTTTGCGATAAGGAAAATGTTGTAGTGTTCTTTGTTTTTCAATATATAAAACAAATCCGTAAGAGCTATGACTCCTTTAAGTTTCTGCTCATTGCTGATAACAGGAATTACCGGATTCTCGAATCGAATAGCTTTGTCCAAAATATCTTCAACGCTTTGTTTTTCCGTAATTGCTGAATCTGTTCCGGGTTGCATTGCATCTCTAACCTGAAATGACTGGATAATATTACTTTCAAAACCTTCTTTAATGTTAATATTTTTTAAAACAAGTTTTAAAGTATAAATTGATTCCCTCGATAGTTTAGCTGAAATGTAAGTGCTGATAACGCATACTATCACGAGAGGCAAAATAATGTGATAATCGGCGGTCATTTCAAAAACAATAATAATGGCAGTGATGGTTGCCCTTGTTGAACCAGCGACGAGACCCGCCATTGCAACTAAAGCGTATGCTCCCGGTCCTGCCGTTATTTCCGGAAAAAAATAATGAATAATTCCGCCGAACAAACTTCCGAGCATTGCCCCCATAAAAAGTGACGGGGCAAAAATTCCACCTGAGGATCCTGAACCTAGCGTGACAGAAGTTGAAAGTATTTTAACAAATATTAGAATGAGAGATGTAGTAAGAATAATTTTACCCTGTAGTGCAAGACTTATTGACTCATATCCCATGCCAAGGCTATGCGGAAAAAATATTGCAATAGCTCCGAGAATTATACCACCAAGAAACGGTTTGAGGTATCCTGGAATTTTCAATTTTTCGTCAAACAAATTTTCAGAAAAATATAATGCTTTAATGAAAACGTATGATACAAAACCGGACAGAAAACCAAGTAATACATAAAATAAAAGTTCGTATGGTGTTTGCATCGAATAAGTAGGAACCGAAAAAGCTGCAAAGTTACCTTCAATATTTCTTGAAATAGATGTAGAAATCACAGAAGAAATTGCTATTGGAATAAGTTTGTCAGCAGAAAAATCCATTAAAAGCAATTCGAGTGCGAAAAGAATACCGGCTACTGGTGCATTAAAAGCAGCTGCGATACCTGCAGCAGCTCCGCATCCTACGAGTGTTTTAAGTCTCCGCGGAGACAATTTTAAAAATTGTCCCAGAGTAGAACCGATACTCGCACCTATCTGAATTATCGGACCTTCTCTGCCTGCTGAACCTCCTGTTCCTATTGTTATAGAAGAAGCAATAGCTTTAATTAAAGCAACCCGCGGTCGGATTCTACCCCCTTTTTGAATCATAGCGGCCATAACTTCCGGAACACCGTGTCCTTTGGCTTCAGGAGCAAAAAAGTATATCAGCGGGCCAACTATTAATCCTCCAATTGCCGGAACAAGGATTAGTATATACCAGGGAAGATTAATAATGTTTTCCAATAATCCGTTATCACCGGGAAATGATATACTTGAAATTTTATTAATTAATATTCTTATACCAACTGCAGCAAATCCGGCTAACGTACCTATGATAATTGATAAAATTATCATCATTAAATGTTCAGTTTGCTGGAAATGTCTATTTAATTCCCGAAACTTAATCAATGTAATATATAATAAATTTATGTTAAACAAAAAAAATTATTAAGATTGTGACAATTAATAAAGGCAAAAACAATCCTAAATTAACAGATATTAAAAATCTGACAAAAATTAAAAAAAGATTATTCGAATGAATGATGAATTAATTGAAAGATAAATTATTTCATTACCCTTATGGGTTGTTTATCATCACACATCAAATCAAGTCGCAACGTTCGTATTAGGATAATGGAAGAGATTGATAATATTTGGCGGGCGGGTATTGTTATGAGACATTCGATGAAATTTAAAGAATAAAAATCGATAAGTTGATATTTCTACAATTGCAAAGTTTGTTAGCATTTTGTGAGTAAATCTCGTGCAATCTGAGGTAATCTGGTGCAATCTGAGGTAATCTGGTGCAAACTAATTTTAAAAAACCTTAAAATTTCGCTGTTTTCGCACAAAAGGATGACCCTTTCACGGTGAAGATTTGCGGGTTCGAATCCCGCTGGGCGTGCAAATTCAAATATAGTTTTAATGTTCAGTTATCAATTAATATATAGCTGAAAGACTTTTTAAACCCTGTGAATTAAATATTATTCACAGGGTTTTCTATTTGTATGAAAATTATAGCGCATGTTCTAAAATTAAGCCTACGGAATTATGCACGGGTGTAAAAGACCAATAATAATTGAAAAACGGTTTAATGTTTTATTGATATTAGCTTGTAAGTGAAAATGTAAACTCACTGGGGTGCGTTTTACAAATATTTAAAGAAATTTAATGAAAATAATATTAATATTTATCCTCTTTTACTCGAGTTTCTTAATTGCACAAACTCAGGAAGAATTGTTAAACCAAGCTTACGTACAAAATTCTTATGAACTTCTCGATAAGTTTTTCGAAAATTGGAGAATGGAAAAAACTCCTATAACAGATGAAGAATATCAAAAACTTTCCGAAGTTGAAAAAGATGTTTATGATTTATTCTTTGAGTTCTATAATCCAAAGGAAATTCCAAAAATTAGATTTATTGAAAAAAGAGATGATATTAATAATTTTGACAAATATGTTAAATTTTATGTTCTTGATACGAAAATAAAATATGGCATACTGGTTTCAAATAATTACGACAGTCTGTTAAAGACTGATAATGAAATAATTAATAATAAAGATACTTCATTTCATTATAATCCTTTCGTAGATAAAACAGAGAAAGAAGACCCAAATATTTATGTTAGTTATTTAGAAGATTGTTTATTTGATAATTTTGTTTTGAGTGACTCAATTATAAATTTTCGACCAAAAATAAAAGATGCAACAACTAAAATATTATATTATCAAATGAAATATGATTTAATTATTTCTAACTTCATCGAATACGACGAAAAAGAATTGGTTAGTTACGAACCTGTTACAATAATCAGAACAAGTAAAATTAAAACGAGATTTCTAAAAAAATATATTCATACCATTGAAAATCAATGTTATGAGCGTTCCTTTATAATAACGGTTCCAATTATATCAAAAATTGTATTTACAAATAACTTAGATTACGCAAAAATATCATATGAAACACCAAATTATTTTAACTTCGCTTATTATAAAAAGGTCGAAGGAAAATGGAAATTTGTTAGAGATCGTCACAATTTTAACTTGTAATACCTACTCATTTCAGTAATAACCCAATGACCCATTAATCTAATAACCTATTTTCCCATTTCCCAAATGCAAATGAAGATTTGTTCCAAGTAAACGGGAAATCCCGCTGGGCGTGCGAAACTAACCCTGAAGTCCAAAGCTTTAGGGTTTTTTGTTTTATATTATAAGTCTAATCGAGTCAGGACACCTTTCACGGTGAAGATTTGCGGGTTCGAATCCCGCTGGGCGTGCGATTTCAATTAAGAATTAAGAATTAAAAATTATGAATTAAGAATGAGAAATTAATTAACCATTTCTCATTTTTTGTTTTACTTAAAAATTCCCGGTAACCCAATAACTCCATAACCTAAATTCCCATTTTCGTATTTTCCTATTTCCCATTTTCCAATTTTCCATTTTCTGACACCAGTGCCCCAATAACCCAATAACCTTTTGAAATCACTGCACACCTGTTATTTCTTACTTGTAATTATATTATTTTTATATTAAAATGATAAATATTCATTATAAATGAGTCCCAGAAAAAAAATAAGTATTGTTATAATTGAAGATAACCGTTTGCTTCGGGATGGCATCACCTCCATGATTAACGAACAGCCTGACCTGAAAGTTATTGCAAATGTAAACGAAAGAGAAGATTCCGTACCTAAAATTTTAGAACTTAAACCCGAAATTGTATTAATTGACCTGGGTTTGCGAAGTCAAAACAGCCTTGAGATTGTTACATCCGTAAAAACAAAATCACAGGATATAAAAATAATCGTGATGGACCTTTTACCGGTTGAGAACGATATTCTCGATTTTGTGAGAGCAGGTGCTTCCGGTTTTATTCTTAAAAATGCAATGGTTAATGAATTCCTGAAAACAATCCGCACTGTTGCAGCAGGAGAAAAAGTTCTTCCTCCGCATATGACAGATTCGCTTTTTTCTCAGATTGTCGAAAGAGCTGTGAACGGTTCCGGGCATGTTGATTTGAAGTATGCAGTTCGTATGACAAAAAGGGAAAGACAGGTAATCGATTTGATTGCTGACGGATTGACTAATAAAGAAATCGGGCTTATCCTCCATCTTTCTCCCTATACGGTAAAGAGTCACGTTCATAATATTCTTGAAAAAATGACGTTGCATACAAGGGTACAAATTGCAAAATTTGCGCACACAAATAAAGATTATTCTGAGAATGTCGACTCTTCATTAAATGAAAATTATTGATATCAATTCAAACAAACAAATCTTTTATGCCTGCTTTTTAATGTATTTATCTGCTTTTCTGCTTTTCGCCATTTTTTTCTTGTCAAGTTCAAACATTTCGGTTTTTGCTTTTTCCATTTCAATTACCTTATTTGTTTCAGATTCTTCTTCTCTGAATTCTGATCTTAAAACCACAATCTGAGCTTCAGTTGCGGCACGTTTAAGTTCTAACCCGAATTGATTGCGCTCAATTTCCTGTTTACGCAATAACTGTTCCGCTTCGTTTTTCGCTTCCTGTGATAATCGTGCAGAACCGGTCAATACACCTTCAGGACCAACATACACATCAAGCAATTGAATGCCATTGTCTGTCAAAATGAATTCACGAATCTGATTGGAATGCGCCATTCCGCGTGATTTAAGAATGTACAAACCTCTGTTACGCTCACCGCCGATTTCAATATCACGTAAAAGCAGCCACGTATCAATTAGTGAAGAAATTGACATATCCGTAAGTTCCTGATTTTCACCTGAGTTCGTGAGACTCGCAAAGAATGCAGTAATATTATTCATCTTTAAAAAATCCACAAGACGAAGTAACATTGTTTTGACTTCGGTTTGATTTCCGCCAATTACGAATGCGTCTATAGGATCGAGGATAACAATTCTCGGCTGAATTTGTTTAATCAGTTTGATTGAGGTAGTCAGGTGGTGTTCCAGTCCGTGAAGTGTCGGACGCGTTGCATGAAAATAAAGCAATCCTTTTTTAACATATGGTTCCAGATGTATTCCGATTGAAGCCATATTGCGCATAAACTGGCTTGGTGATTCTTCAAATGCAAAATAAAGAACTTTTTCCCCGCGCTTACAAGCCGCTTCAACAAATTGCGCTGCAAGGCTCGTCTTTCCCGTACCTGCTGAACCGGAAACCAAAACTGTACTCCCTCTGAAGTATCCTTTTCCGGAAAGCATTGTATCAAGGCGCGGAATTCCGGTAGAAACTCTTTCGTTCGTTGAGATGTGTTTCAGACCAAGCGAAGTAACAGGCAGAACAGAAAAGCCATCTTCATCAATTAAAAATGGATATTCATTTGTACCGTGAGTCGAACCGCGGTATTTTACAATACGCAATCGTCTTATAGATGACTGATCGCTTACCCTATGGTCAAGCAAAATCACACAATCGGAAACGTATTCTTCCAGACCTTGCCGTGTCAAAGAACTACTTCCGCGTTCACCTGTAATTATTGTCGTAATTCCTTTTTTCTTCAACCAACTGAATAACCTTCGCAGTTCTGTGCGTACAATAGTTGCATTCGGCAGTGCAGAAAAGAGTGATTCAATAGTATCCAGAACAACACGTTTTGCTTTTATGCTTTCAATTGCGAGATGGATGCGTACAAATAATCCTTTCAAATCATATTCACCTTTTTCTTCTATTTCTCCGCGTTCGATTTGAATGTGTTCAAGCCATATTTTTTTCTGAGCAACAAGTTTATCTAAATCAAATCCCAAAGATGCTACATTTGCCGTGAGCTCCTTTTCAGTTTCTTCGAAAGCAATAAACACACCAGGTTCATTGTAAAGAGTTGCTCCGCGAACAAGAAATTCCATTGCAAAAAGTGTCTTTCCGCACCCTGCACCTCCACATACAAGTGTAGGTCTTCCTTTCGGTAATCCGCCGCCCGTTATTTCATCCAGTCCCTGAATGCTTGTCGGAGATTTTGGAAGTGTATTACGTTTAAGGTCTAAAATATTTTTTTTCATAATTTTTTTTCTCAGGAATTAATTTATCTTCTTTTTAAATTTCATCGGTTTTGATTTTAATCTTAAATTGCTTCTATGAATTTTAAAATTGTGAAAAATTATTTTAATTCCATCTTAATTTTATTTAGTAAAAGATACTTATAAATATTTAAAGTTTGCACTGTCCAATAGGACGAAAAAGGAACTAATCCGTACGGATTAGATTCCGGTTTTAAAAATAAAATCCGTTTAATACTCAATCTAAAGATGTAGTTCTCTTTTCATCCTGTTGCACTATTACATAATCAATCGTATTACCATATCTTATTCAATAATAAATCAGGTAAAATTTTAAAAACATAAATTAAAATATAAATGAAAAAATTTATTTTTATTAGCGTATTGGTATTATTCGTACCGATATTGTTGCGGGCGCAGGACAATGTTAACAATGACAAAAAAGACTTTAATACTTACGTGACAAAGAGTATCGATAATGTTCAGGAACTAAGTTCGAATTTGGTAGATGAATATGGATTGAAAAATATTCAGTTTGTAAAATTCGAAAACGGAAAATATATTCCGATAAAAGCAGAAGAAGTTAAGAAAATATCCCAGGTCCAGTTTAGTTCTGATGTAATCCTTGTATTCGCTATTATAGGTGCGGTTTTAGTTGCGCTCATTTTGCTTCGTGCTTTGTAATTTTTTGAACACAAAAATAACTAAGCAGTTATTCGGTTTGATGACAAGGATAATTATTACAAATTTATTTGTAATAATTCCTTTTTCATATATATGCAATATAACTTAATTATATGCATTTTCTTGTATTTTGACTGAAGTTTTTTAGGATATCATAGTGCATAATACAGATGTAATATTTATAGCCAATTAATTTAAATGAATAATAAAATTATATTGAATTATTTTAAAATCAATAATCAATATTTATTCTAATAAGAGATGGAAAACTAAAATAATGAAAAACATCATAATTAAAAAATATAAAACATTTTCTGCTTTAGTCATAATCGGTTTTTTGACTATGGCATCTCTTTGCTTTAGCCAGCCGGCATTAGATACAAGAGAAGAAAAAACTGAAAGGATATTACAGAAATTTGATACTATAAATGTGCCGGAAGAGAACAAAGAAATTATAGATACCGCTATAAACCATCCGAAAGATCCCTCTACTATTAACAATAATAGCACAAAGGATACAAAGGATGAGAAGATAGTTAAAAAAAATGATACCGCTAAAACTGAGGGAAATAAAATTAAATCCTATGACTCTACAAGATTTAATATGTTTGGTAATTTGTTGACTGATGATACTGTATATAACAAGAAATATCCATTATGGAGACCTATCGCAGGTGTCCTTGAACAACACGCATTTTTAGGACTATACAACAGGTATATTGCGAATGTGGATTTTGGCAGAGTTGGTTTTAATACCTGGGCATATAATATTAAAACCGGCTGGGAATGGGACAGGGATAGATTTGGTATGAATTTTCTCGGACACCCTTTTTCAGGTGGTGGGACATTTAATACCGGACGTTCGAATGGTTATAATTTTTGGCAATCTGTTCCTTTTGCTTTTACCGGCAGTTTATTATGGGAATATTTTGGTGAAAATACACTACCTTCAAAAAATGATATTATTAATACAACTATCAGTGGTGCATTCTATGGAGAAATTATGTACCGTTTAAGCTCAAATATATTGGATGACAGGACAACCGGCTTAGAGAGAGTTATAAGAGAATTGAGCGCCGGAGTTATCTCTCCGACAAGATTTTTTGCCAGAATTATACAGGGGAAATTCAGTAGAGTATTGAGTCAGGAAGTATATCAAAAAGAACCTCTTAATATTGAGTTATCGGTGGGTGATAGAAGATTAAATGATGGAAACTCATTCCTGACAGGACCGGGAAACTTACTCGTCAATGCTCAATTTGATTACGGATATCCGTTTGAAAAAAGAACATGGAAACCTTTTGATTACTTTACGCTTCATTTAGGTGTAAATATAGGCACAGGTAGAAAAATTATTGAGAATGTTGTGGGATATGGAGTTTTAGCAGCCAAATCAGTTCAATTCGGAAAACTTGAAACTCTAATGGGGTTGTTCCAGCATTATGACTATTTTGATAATACAACGTTCGAGCTCGGAACAATAGCCATAGGCGGCGGAATAATGACTAAATATCCTTTATCTAAGGGAACATATCTTTTCACAAATTTACATCTCGGTATTGTACCTTTAGCCGGAAACAGTACGAGATTGGGTCCTGATACTTCGCAATTCAGAGATTATACTTATGGCGGCGGATTGGAAACAAAGCTTGAAGGCGGTATTAATTTCGGCTGGGCAAGCATACAGGCAAATGGTAATTTCTACTGGATTGGAACCTATGTTGGACCTGCAGGAAGCAATTATATCGGAATATTCAGACCGAGAGTTACAGTGAGAATTACAGGAGAATTAAACGTCGGATTTGAACAATTAGTTTATTACTCAACAAGGAATACTACAGACTTTGGTAACTTCCGGAGCGTTAGAACAGAACAAAGATTTTATGTTATGTATAATGTAGGTAATTTCAAACTTTAATAATTTTAAATTTATTATACTGATAACCGGAATTATCAGTTGAATTTATTCAAAAAAATGACAGAAAAAAAATGCGGAATAAATTTATTATAATAATTCTATTCATATTCTTATATGAATGTCCGTTATTTGCGCAATACAAATATACATTTTCACAGTTTGGTGATGAAACCGTTGACTTCATAAAACAGCCTTTAAAATGGGATGGAAGTGATTATCTCAAATTCGGATTGATTTCGCTCGCAGGTGGTCTTACTATGTTTGCCGACGAGCCAATCCGTGATGCGGTTCGGGATAACCATAAATATTCTATGAGCGCCCCAATGGAATTTGGAAGAATGTATGGTGAATTATATTCCCCAATAATATTCTTTAGCGGCTTTGCCGCTTATTCATTGATTACAAATGATATTAAAACAAGAAAAATCGCCTATGAAATAGGACAGGCTTCTCTTTATGCGGGAGCTATAAATTATGCTTTAAAATTTGCCATCGGCAGGGGAAGACCAAACCTGAACAGTAGTACAATAGGAGCCGGATTTTATAAACCGTTCTACAGTCCGTTTAAAGAAGAATATCATTCAATGCCCGGTGGACATTCAACTGCCGCTTTTGTAATTTCAACTGTTTTATCAAGAAATGTAAATCCTGTTTGGTTAAAAATATTAGTTTATGCACCTGCTTTACTTACAATGACTTCAAGAGTATATCAGGGATTTCATTGGACATCAGATAATATTATCGGTGCCGCATTCGGTTACTTCATCGGGACCTGGGTCGTTGATAAACACGAAAAAACAGATAAATCAGGAAATAAAGGAACTCAAAAAACTTTTTTACAACATTTTCAGATTCAACCTGTAATTTCAGGTGACAATTATGGCATTAACCTAAGCGTGCCGTTTTTATAAAAAGATATTCATATTTAAGAGTTTTACGCGTTCCTAATGCTCTGTTATAATTGTCATTCCAGCGAAAACTGGAAACGTTCTGTGTTCAGCGAAGCTAATCCAGCCTAAACACAAGGTCATTTATCCTTCAAATACATTTAATCTTTCTGCAAATATATTAAAACATTCTGTAAAAACATTTAATCTTTCTACAAAAACATTTAATCATTCTACAAAAACATTTAATCATTCTGCAAAAACATTTAATTATACCGCAAAAACATTTAATTATTCTACAAAAACATTTAAACTTTCTGTAAAAACATTTAATCTTTCTTCAAAAACATTTAATCTTTCTACAAAAACATTTAATTATTCTGCACATTTATTTAATTATTTTGCACATTTTTTTAACGAAAGTGCAAATATAGCCTATTTATGCAGCTTTTACTCATTGTAATACTCCGAACTCTTTGAAATCAAACCCCTAAAAAATTGTCATTCCCGCGAATGCGGGAATCCAAACGAAATTTAAGGTTTTTTATCATCATATTCCTTCAAAAACACAGCTCAACTTTTAAATAAACACGTGCAAATATTATAAATATAGTTGCTTATCATTAAAGAGTTCAAAAAAAAGATATATTATCTACCGTATGTTATAAAATGGACTATTCTATATATGAATTATGCATTTGACAATAATTATCAAAATTTATAATTTGAATGAAATCGCAATTTAATATACTCTCGAATCTCACATATAAATTGCATAACGTATCCAAAAAAATTAAATAATTGAAAGAAGCTTTTTTTATTAAAAGTTTTTAATATTTTTTTAATTAATTAAAATGAAAGGATTAGGTTATGAAAAAGTACATCCAGGAAATGTTACAGGAAATCGAAAATTTTGAACATGGAATTTCTGCAAACGCCGCTGACTGGACAAATTTACCTGTCACTTTAGTTCAAATAACAACATTAAAAAACGATTTAGCTCACTGCGGAACTGCAATAGAAACGGCTGAAGCAACAGCATTAGGAGCAAGGCATGCCGGATTGGCAAAAAACTCTGAAGCTATAAAAATTTACGACCAGGCAGTAAATCTTGCTTATGGTATTTATGCCAACACCCCGGATAAATTGGCTGAATATGGAATAAAGCAGAGAAAAGATAAATCGAAAATACCACCTCCGACCGCAATCCTCGCAATAGAAATTTCAGATGATACGGATGGAGAAGGATTCATTCTTTTATTAACCGCAAAAGACCCTGTTTCTGATAATTATGAATGGCAAAAAGGTCAGGGTTTAGACCCGAAAGATATGCATACTATTCCTGATATGACATTTTTCAAATTTACAACAAAAATGCAATTTGTAGATGATAATGTTACAAAAGGAGTTCGTTATTTCTACAGAGTCCGTGCCCTGAACCGCAACGGACAAGGACCCTGGAGCGAACCCGTCAGCCGCGTGCAGTAAAAAATTATGTTCATTCCTTCGTTCCCAATTAATATATTGGGAACGAGATTTCTTATAAATCATTATTTAAAAATTAATAACTTTCAAATGGATACATTAATTGTTTTTTTAAATTCGAAAGATTCAATTTTAATTAATCATCATAGTATTGAAAATATTGTTAATTGTTGCAAATGTTCTAATATTAAAAATCCTGATGGATTCAATATCATTACTTTATTACCTATTTTAATTCCATTAGTTCTTGTTATTTTATCCGGACTTTTTGCATTATATCAAGTGAAATCAAATAGTATCTCTTCAGCAAGAATTTTATGGATAGAAAATTTCAGGACAAATTTAAGTGAATATTGTTCATATACTATAAAGGCTATTCATAAATTATCAGATATGTTAGCGAAGTCTAAGATATATAAAACAGCAGATTATCCTGATTTGTATAAAGATTACAATGAATATATCTCGAATCACAGTGAATCCAATAAATGTAAATATAAAACGAAATTATATTTGAATTCAGTCGAATCAAAACCTAAAGAAATTGAAGATCTTTTAGATTCAATTGAAATTGATATAAATAATTATTTTAATGACAAAGATGAAAAATATTACGATATTATTGAAAATAAAGTAAATAAAATAATTTCAATTTCCAAAATTATAATTAAAGAAGAATGGACAAAATCGAAAAATATCTTAAAAATTAAATAATATAATTATAGTTTCCCCTCATTCAAAATATCTTTTTGGAATGAGGGAAATATATTTTAAAATCTAAATAATAATAAAAATGAATGCAGATAAAGATGTTTTAATTGAACATTATAAAATTAATGCCGATTTATATAAGAATTATCTGGATTTGCTTATCAAATTCAATATTTCTTTTTATGCTATAACGGGTGCAATTCTTTCATTTTATTTTTACAAACCAGAAATAGGAGTAATTAAATATTCTTTGTTATTTCCTTTCTTTATGAGTTTTATTTTCGGATGTTTTTTTATTTATGCTTCTAAACTTGTAAAATTTTCCAGGGATGATATCGGAAAAACGTGCAATGCTTTAGGACTTGACACATTTCCTGAGTTTAGTGTTTTATCAGTTTTATTAAAACTTTTCGCAGCAATATTTTTTTTCACATCTATTTTTTTACTGTTATTATTCATATTTAGTATTTGTAAGTGTGTATAAAATTATTTTTTTCTTCATTCCCGATGGAAACATTGGGAACGAGTAAAAATTCTTACAAAATTAAAATATTTATCAATTTATTTTATATAATTTTTGGAGTAATAAGTTCTTATTTTTTCTAATAAATTATATTTAAATTGAGAAACAATGGAAGCAAATCTATTAACATTAAAAGAAGCAAGCAAATGGGCAAGTGCATTTTTAAAGAAAAATGTTACTACCTCAAATATTGCTTATCTTATTACTTACGGACGAATTCCTAAAATTGGTAATAATGGTACAATTTTTGTTTCTAAAAAAGATTTACAGAAATATTATGATTCATATTATGGAAAAAAGGAAATTGATTGGAAAAACAAACTTGGTGATGATTTAAATTGGGCTTTATCATTTGATTATTTAAAAGAAGCAGATACAACAAAACACGTTCACCGGCTTCATCCATATAAAGGTAAATTTATTCCTCAATTAGTCGAATATTTCCTGGATACTCACACAGATGATTTTAAAAAAGAAGTTTATTTTAATAAAGGTGATATTATACTTGATCCATTTTGCGGTAGTGGTACTGCATTAGTTCAGGCAAATGAACTTGGAATGGATGCAATTGGGATTGACATTTCCGCATTTAATTGTCTCATATCAAATGCGAAAACAAAAAAATATAATTTATCCGATGTCCAAATCGAGATGAATAGACTTTCAGATGTTCTTGATAAATATTTGATAAATAATAATGTTCAAATATTTGAAGATAGTTTATTAAACGAATTAAATGAATTTAATACAAAATATTTCCAAAGCCCTGATTACCGTAATAATATCAATAATAAAGTATTTGATGAATATACATATGCAGATAAAAAAGTTAAAGAATTTATCCCTGTATATAATCAGTTAATCACAAAATATAACATAAAATTATTACAGGATACAAATAATAATTTCTTAGATAGATGGTATCTGGACACCGTCAGAAAAGAATTTGAAATAGTTTTTAATGAATTAAAAAAGATAAAAAATCCAGCAACAAAAAAAATCCTAACAATTATCTTAAGCCGTACAATCCGTTCCTGCCGTGCAACTACTCATTCAGATTTAGCTACATTAAAAGAACCAATCAATTCGATTTATTATTGTTCAAAACATAATAAGGTATGTAAACCTTTATTCTCGATTAAAAAAATGTGGGATAGATATACAAAAGATACTGTGAAAAGATTAATGATTTTTGATAATTTAAGAACCGATAATACTTATCAAACTTGTCTCACAGGTGATTCAAGAAGTATAAATATAATAGATGAACTCAAAGAAAGGAATCCTGAATTCTCAAAAAAAGTTAAAAATGAAAAAATTAGCGGTATATTTTCAAGCCCACCATATGTAGGATTAATAGATTATCATGAACAACATGCTTACGCATATGATTTATTTAATTTTATCCGGAGAGACGAATTGGAAATAGGCCCATTAAAATCCGGACAGGGAAGAGAATCAAGAGAAAAATATGTTTCCGATATCTCACAAGTTTTAATCAATTGCAGAAAATATTTAAAAGATGATTTTAATATTTTTTTAGTAGCTAACGACAAATACAATCTTTATCCAACCATAGCAGAAAAATCAGGTCTAAAAATCATAAATCAATTTAAACGCCCAGTCTTAAATCGCACCGAAAAAGACAAAGGTGCGTATTCGGAAATTATATTTCATTTTAAACAAAAATAATATGAATGAATTATTGAATAAAATAGAATTAGCTATTAAACATTTAAAAACTTTAGATACATTATTTACAGAAAAAGCATCTTATGTCTTCCCTAAAGAAAAAGATGATTATGAATTGTATAAATATAATAAAGATGAATTAATTAAAGAATTTAATCTTATTAGTGCTTTTGAAGAAGTATATAGCAAAAAAAATAGACAGATGAAATTAGCTGATATTTTTGAATATATTTTTTTAGGTCGTTGTTTCTATGCAATGGGTACGAAAAAATCAGATGCATCGAAAAAAGAGAAATTTCTAAAAGGATTATTACATTTCATAAATCTTTTAATGTGTTATGAATCAATAACTATTAATGTTGAAAGGAGAAATAAATTTTTAGATAAATTAGTTGAAAATATTCCTTCCATTTTAAATGAAGAAAATTACAAAATATTAAGAAATTATAAAGGGACAGTCGGATTACCATCAAAAGACCCTAACTTGAAAAAATTAAATGATTACTTCGATGAATTATTACCGAAAACTGCAGGCGGCTTATGGCATGAATTAATAGTTTATTGTTTTTTATTAAGAAATAATCTTGGTTATATTCTACCATTATTATTACATCAGAAAATATATAGTAGAAATGATCATTTAGTACCTCCTGATTATCTCATAATAACAAAAGATAAAAGAATTTATGGTATTGAAGTTGGAAGTAAAAAAGAAATTCAGTCAGGATCTTTTTCGCTGAAAACTGCAATACCAACAGCAACAATTGATACAATTAATTCAAGAAGTTCGGATAGATGTCCTATATGTAAAAATTGGATTAATTTTTGTCCGTACGTTATCGAAAAGTATTCTAATTTTAAAGATAATATCACCGATATAGAAATTAGATGTTTGCTCAAATGTGATTTATTTAATGAAAATGAAATTGTAAATGGTATTTGTATATATTCAAAGTATCAAAGAAAACAAGCAAAAAAATTAGTGCATACCCAACACGATTATTCAGATGGAAAGCACTACCATTATAAATGTGTTTTGAATGAGGTAAGCAAGGAAAAAAAGAATCAAATTATTCAAGCAAAAGATGAAATAGCAATAAAAACACACATGCCTTATTATCAAGGCTTAGAAAATCTTTTTAACTTATGAATATAAATATAATAGAAGATATTTTAAAAATTAGTTTGAGAAATAAATTTCAGAACTACAATCCCGAACCTGCTTCAATGCCATTCCATACAAGGCTTTTGGGAAAAGATAGATTAGCTCTATATTCTTTTATTCATTCTTTAAGTACAAATTTTGGAACAGCTATATTTGAACCTGTTGCGATTGCTCTTGCAGAATTAAGATTTAAAAATTCTTTAAAACAACAGACTGCCGGAAATCAAATAAGTTCTGGAGCACATAAAGTTATTCAGGATATAATGAATGGACTCGAAACCGCAACAAAAGAACCAAATAAAGAAAAAGAAATCGAATTGTTAAGAGAAGTCTCTCAAATAGGCGAAATGAATACTGTTCGACCAACTAAAGTTGACTTATGGCTCGAAAGTGAAAGCAACGAATTGTTTTTATTCGATATTAAAACAGCAAAACCAAATGCCGGTGGATTTAGAGAATTTAAAAGAACTCTTCTTGAATGGACTGCATGTATTTTCGTAAAGAATCCGAATGCTAAAGTTAATACATTAATTGCTATACCATACAATCCTTATGAACCCGAACCATATAAAAGATGGACTATGAGGGGAATGTTAGATTTAGACAAAGAATTAAAAGTCGGCAAAGAATTTTGGGATTTTATCGGAGGTGAAGGAGCTTATGAATCATTATTAGATTGCTTTGAAAAAGTTGGAATTGAAATGCGAGAAGAAATTGATAATTATTTTAAAAAATTCCAAAAATAAAAAAATCTATTAATTTCCACATCAATGCAAAAGACAAATTACTTAATCCCGGAAGAGCATACGGAATTTCAAAACCTGATGGAATCGTATGGAAATATTTTCAAAATGATTGAATCAGAACCGGAGAAAAAAATAGTAATAAGCATTCCACCCGCTGTTATTGAAAATCAAAATAATACTATGTGGGGAGAAATGCTCGGTATTGCAGAACATAATGTAAAATGGATTGAACTCATGCTTTTTGGTGCAGAGTTCAGATTCGTAAAAATTGCTGATTCCGAGTTACTTTATGTCGAAGGTGAATGGCAGGCGGATAAGAATATTCAGATGTGGCTTCACCGTCTCGGTGATGGAATTCCTTTCAGCTTTTTCTTTTTAAGCCAATGGGAAGCACGACTTTTTTCTATAATTGGGGATATGATTAAAGAACCGGATGAGGTAAGAATTCAGGAAGATGAAACCCGCGCAAAATTTAGTTTTAACAGGGAAGAGCAGAAAATAATTGATTCGAGAATAGGAATCGGATGCCAGCTCTTTATGCACTTTTGCAATGGAACAGGTTTTGATCCGAAACAAGCTATTGAAGCTATACTTGCAGAGTTTAATGCGGGGTTTGAATATGATGAAGTCTTAGAACAATTTGAAAAAGATATTAAAGATGGCGCACAATTCAGAATCGGCTTCGCCGGCAAAAAACCAAATTTTTAGTTAAAACTTAAAAACTTCTAATAGATAGAATAATATCATCAAGAAAATCAGAATTTCATCTCGTACCCAAAGTCCTCAATAACTTCTCACCAACAACGTAGAAATAATAAGTTGTTGGTGACGCCAAAGAACGGCTAACACCAACAACGGCAGAAAATTTATTTTATATCTTTTTATAATTCAAATATTTGAAATATTTATTATGAAGTTTATTAACATTAAGTTTCGTTACCAAGCTGGAGAGGCTATGTGAAAACGATAAATTTTAAAATATTAATAGCGATTCCGTTCCCAAAGAGGACTTTGGGAACGAGGGCGCGTGGGTTCTCACACGGTCTCTGGAGCTTGGTAACGAAATGGAAAAACACCAATAATAACAAAAATCTACTATATATAATTTTTTCCTACTCCATCAGGCTTAGTTCCTTTTTCATCCATCCGAACTATATATTTATTAGTTTCTTTGAAGTAACTTCTATAGGATGATTCTTAAAAATTCCTGAAAATAATAAAATAAAAGAATAAGATTTCAATAAAATGTTTAATATATAAATCTAATGAAAACAAAAACAAGCATTACATTGTTAGTAGCGTTTGTCGTAGCATTAATTTTATTCCTGGTAGTCAGCAGTATATTTTTAATCGGAACATATTCGAACGCCGCCCTGAAGGGAAATGAATACGTGGGTGCATTAAGCTGGATTAACTGGATGTGGATTCCTACAGTATTATCTCTTGGACTTATTTTTATATTTGGATGGGCTGTCTTTTCAGGAAAAATGGAAAAAAACAAAGTCGACTAAAAAAGAAAAAAATTATTAAGTCAGGAAATTATGTTGCAGCATGAAAACGCTGATTACAAAAATAAATTATTTAAATAAAATTTTAAAAAAATTATTATGAAATTCGCATTTATCGGGACATATCCTCCGCAAAAGTGCGGCATTGGTACTTTTACACATAATCTAATAAAATCTATCGGAGAAAATTTCGGGTACAAAGATTTATTACCAAATCTCTCTGTAATAGCTATAGATGATAATATTGAACTCAACTATGATTATCCTTCCGAAGTGGTTTTTGTTGTAAGACAAAATAATCTGAATGATTACGTAATTGCATCTAAAATTATTAATTATAATAAAGCCGATGTTTGCATTCTTGAACACGAATTCGGTATTTTCGGCGGAGAAAGCGGAATACACATTCTTTCACTCATTAGCAGAATTGAAATGCCTCTCATAGTCACTTTTCATACTGTTATAAAAGAACCGACAAGCACGCAAAGATTAATTGTAAATGAACTAAGTAAAAAAGCTTTCAAAATCGTTGTGATGAGTAAGAAAGCCGTTAAATTTCTTCTTGAAATTTATAATATACCTGAAGAAAAAATCGAAGTAATTGAACACGGTGTACCTGCCGGCAAGATTTATCAAAGGGACAAGGCACGTGAAAAATTTAATTTCAGTAATAAGACTGCACTTTTTACTTTCGGATTACTGAGCCGTAATAAAGGAATCGAAACAGTCTTAAAAGCTCTGCCGAAGGTTTTGAAAAAGCACAAGAATATTATTTATGTAGTTTTGGGAAATACACATCCGAAAGTATTATCACTGCAGGGAGAAGAATATCGTGAATATCTTTTGCGGCTTGTTAAGAAATATGGTCTTGAAAAATATGTTTACTTCTACAAAAATTTTGTTCCCGAAGAATTATTGATGGAGTATTTATGTGCGACTGATATTTATATTACACCTTATTTAAATGAAGAGCAAATAACAAGCGGAACATTGTCATACGCAATAGGCGCAGGTACTGCTGTGATTTCAACTCCATACTGGCATGCGCAGGAATTGCTTGCAGACGGAAGGGGAATATTATTTGATTTCAATAATCACGAACAGCTCGGCGATAAACTTCTTGATTTACTCGATAATCAAGATAAAATTGGTCAGCTTCGTGAAACAGCGAGAAATTACGGAAATAAAATCAGATGGCCCATGATTGGAGCGAAATATATTAAAGTGGCGGCATCCGCGGTTGAAGAATATTATCAGATTCAAAAGGAAAAACGCGCTGTTCCTGAACCTTATTATTTACCTGAATTCTCGCCGATTCAAATAGAAAGTTATAAGGACGATTCCGGAATAATGCAGCAAGCTTAATTCGATTTTCCTTATAAATAACAAAATGATTTTGAGAAAAGAAAATTGGAAAATTTAAATTTATATATTTTAAATATCTAAAAACAGATTTAAAAATAATTTTTTTGGTTAATTAAAAAACATAATATGAAACAGGTAATTTTATATTTCGCAGTTTTATTAATTATCTTTACTGCCGGTTCCTTAAAATCTCAGACAGCGGAAGAATTTTTGCAAAGCGGAAATGCAAAAAACGACGCTGACGATTTTAAAGGAGCTATTACCGATTATACAAGTGCAATTAATTTGAAACAGGATTACATCGATGCATATTATAACAGGGGTCTGGCAAAAGATAATTTTCGCCATTTTCACGGCTCTATAGCAGATTACAACAAAGTAATAGAACTGAATCCTGATTACGCCGAAGCATATAACAGCAGGGGTGTTGCAAAAGTTAATTTAGAGGATTATCAGGGAGCATTAAGAGATTACAATAAAGCCATCGAACTCAAACCTGATTATGCGGAAGCATATAATAACAGGGGAGTATTGAAGGATTATTTCAGTGATTTCGAGGGTGCAATTTCGAACTTCAACAAGGCTATTGAATTAAAAGAAAATTATGCCGAAGCATATAACAATAGAGCAGTGGCAAAAATTAATTCCGGCGATTACAATGGTGCAATCGATGATTGTACAAAAGCAATCGATTTAAATCACGACTATGCAGAAGCTTATAACAACAGGGGATTAGCAAATAATTATCTGCAGAATAATAAAGATGCATTAGATGATTATAATAAAGCTATCGAACTTAAACCCGATTACGCTGAAGCTTATAACAACCGCGGATTAACTAAAGATGATTTAACGGATGAAGCAGGCGCAGTCACTGATTATACAAAAGCTATCGAACTTAAACCCGATTACGCAGAAGCTTATAATAACAGGGGACTATCGAAGGATAATTTAAAAGATTACTCCGGAGCAATTAGTGATTACAACAAAGCAGTTGAATTAAACCGAAAATATGCGGAGGCATATAATAACCGCGGATTGACTAAAGTTAATTTAGAAGATTACAACGGTGCAATTTCGGATTTCAGTAAAGCAATTGATTTGAAAAAATATTATGCTGAAGCATACAACAACAGAGGATTAACCAAACAATATATACAGGATTATTCAGGCTCGATTTCCGATTGTAATAAGGCGAGTGAATTAATTCCGAATTATGCTGAAGCTTATAATAATATGGGACTGGCAAAATATTATTCAAAGGATTATGAAGGAGCAATTAATTATTATAATAAAGCAATTAATTTAAATCCCGCTTATGCTTTTGCTTATCTGAATCTTGGCAATGCCGGGTTCAGTTCTAAAAACTATTCAGCAGCGATACTGAATTATAATAAGGCACTGGAGATTAATCCTGATTTAAACGAAGCATATTACAACAGAGGTGCCACAAACTTTGCGACGGGAAATTATGATGATGCGATTACGGATTTCAATAAAGCCATCGAGCTTAAACCTGATAACGATGTTGCTATTGATTATTTAGGCGATTGCTACTTCGAAAAAAAGGATTACGATGCGGCGCTCACTAATTATAACAAATGTTTAAGTATGAACAGTAATAACTGGGATGCGATGCTGGGCATTTCGATGGTTTATATGGAAATGAATGATAAAACGAATTCACAAATATATTTCAAAAAGGCTGAAGAACTTGAACCGAGACTCAAAGAAGGAAATGATGGTTTAGTAAAACTTGAACAGGAAGGGTATTATTATACCGACTATGAAAAGCAAAATATAAACAAACTATATAATGCATCAAAATAAATTTTAAATTAAGGAAAATTAAAATGAAAATAAGATTAGTTCTCATACTTTTTCTGTCAGTATCATTAGCGGCATTATTAAGCGGATTCACGAGCTATGATTATACTATAAAAGGACATGCAATAATAGTTGATACTAATTACGAAACGGAAAACGCATCAGAGCCGATGGACCTTGAAACATTTCAGGATTCACTATCGGATTACGGAGATTTTGTAAGTATAGATAATTCCGAAGTTGACCCGGAAAATACCGTCTCCGGTGAAAATGATGCTACGGATGTAGATATTTATTTCAATTATATTTGGGTTCCGAATCAAAGATACAGATATGAAGGATGGACTCCGTATAATGACGGCAGATGGGTTTGGACTGACTGGGGCTGGACATGGGTATCCGATTATTCGTGGGGCTGGGGTCCTTATCATTACGGCAGATGGTGGTATTCAGAATCTTACGGATGGGTATGGTCACCGGGCAGAAGATGGGGTCCGGGATGGGTTAACTGGCGTAATAACGAAGGATATGTAGGGTGGTATCCTATATCGCCGAGGAATCATTGGAGAAATAACAGATTTGACGAAGTTAATCATCATTATCGTGATGACGGATGGGTGGTAACCAGAAAGTTAGATTTTACAAACCATATAACAAAATCGACTGTAATATCGGGAAATACAAGGAATGAAGTACTTAAAACTTCTACTCCATTTGTAAATATTCAAAAAAACGGGAATAAATTATTCAATTCAGGACCGGATGTTAAAGATATTGAAAAAGTTCAGAATAAAAAAATTGTACAAAAACCTATAACGGAAGTAAGTGATTTGCATCTACAGAAAAAAGTAATTAACAATACTAAAGTTGAAGATAAAATCAATGTTGTACCAATCGGTGCCCCTCCGAATAATAATAAAACAACTCAGCCGAAATCCAAGACTAATGTAAATGGTGTAACAAATTACAATACATCTAAAACATATAACAGCACAGAGACGTATAACAAAACTAACACAGGGTCAAAAGTAAATACAAATAAAAACGTAAATACGAATACAAATGGAAATACTAATAATAATGTGAATACTAATAACACTCAAAGCACGAACAAGCCGGGAAAAACATATAATCCGGTGAGTTCAAATAAAACAGGAACAGCTAATAAAACAGGAAAGACGAGTCCGAAAGTAATCCAGACTCCTAAAGTAGTTACTACTCCGCCTGTCAAGAATTCTTCACCACCGGCAAAAAATAATCAAACACCCAAGAAAGAAAGTTCGCCTCCGGTAAAGGATTCAAAATAATATTTCGAATTAATTAAAAGAACGAGCAATAAAATAAGCCTGGAGTTTTACTCCCGGCTTATTTTTATGTCTAATGTGTTTTATTGTTGGTGACACCAAAGAACAGCTAACACTAACAAAGGCGGAAAAAGGGAATCGATGCAGTTGATATTTATAAACGCATTAAAGGTGAAGTCGAGTGGAAGTTCCTCGCACGAGATACTCACAGTCCGCATCACGATAACACCGACCTCGCCCACGCCGGAACGCCTGAAGTCCTTGAATATATGGCGATAGGATTAATCGGCGATGAAGAAGTCGGACTTGAAAGCGACGTTGTCACCGCAATCTACGACGGCGGAAAATAAGAATTGTCTTATCCTCTTTTCCAATCCCTCCTGAACTTTATCCTGATGAATATCAGGATTGTTTCAGTATTGTGAAAGAGATGTTAATCCTTTCGTTCCCGATGCTACCATCGGGAACGAATATTATGTGTTGTTTCCCCCTTCGAAGGGCACACAAAACATTTCCCCCTTCGAAGGGCACTCAAAACATTTCCCCCCTTCGAAGGGCACTCAAAACATTTCCCCCCTTCGAAGGGCACTCAAAACATTTCCCCCTTCGAAGGGGGGATTAAGGGGGGATGACATAAACAAGAGTACTATTCAAAAACATTTTATTAAATTAATTAGATGAAACCAATTCGCTTTTATGAATGATGATAAAATTAAATATAATTTTCATTATAACAAAAAACTCAAACACTTAGCAAGAAACCTCAGAAATAATCCGACCATAAC
>Ga0182027_10000854_pt1 | contig 51585 bp, 49 predicted proteins | sample 712E1DmetaG_FD_121300 | JGI IMG/M metagenome (GOLD analysis project Ga0182027, IMG submission 121300) | Permafrost microbial communities from Stordalen Mire, Sweden - 712E1D metaG (Illumina Assembly) | ecosystem: Environmental > Terrestrial > Soil > Wetlands > Permafrost | place: Sweden...
ATAGGCGTGAGTTCGCGAGGCTGACGCTGGAAAGAACTTTATTTTTCTGGTTCATGCCGTCCAAGCCGCAACCCGTGAAGTCCATCCTCTTGATGCCTTGGACTCTGCTGGCCGCCGCAGGACTTTGGCTCGCGCTGCGCCGCCATCTTGCTCTGGGGTCCATTCTGTTGTGCGTATGGATCGCGTATCCCCTGGTCTACTATTTCCTCGAGGCCAATACGCGCTATCGCTATCCCATCGACTGGACCTTTACGCTGCTTGCCATCTATCTTATTTTCGAGTTTTCCACGCACAGCAGCCAAGCCGTCCCTTCCGGCGAAAAGATGGAAGGCCAACTCGCGAGCTGAGTTACAAATCGAAAATAGGTTATCGGTCGCCCGCCAGGGTAGGTGGGGATTAAGTGTTCGAAGCGAGGTGGGCTGCTTTGGGTTGTCAGCCCTCAGCGGCTGAAGCCGGATTCAAAGCAGTGCACTTACCGCAGCGGTAAACCGCTGCGCCACCCAAAATCAAGTGCATCACTTACTTTTTCGCAGCCTGCTAACCTATAACGGCTAGCTTACCGCATGACAATCCTGAAGCCCACGCCCCGATCACAGCAGCGGGGCAACTCAGGCATCGGCTGGATCAAATCCGGCAACCGGCGCCATCTTGGTCACGACCAGCACCTCCAACAACGTGGCCGTGTTGCGAACGCTTCCGGAGATCGTGATGAGCGCTTGCGAGACCAGCGGATGTTGCTCCGCCAGCGAGTCGAGACGGTCGCTCACGTTGTAAAGCTGCTGCACTTCGCGCAGGATCGCGCTCGTAGGCATGGGGCACCGCTTTCTGGGAAGCCTAAGGAGAGCTAACTTCAGATGGGCTGACTTAGTTCAGGGAACCTGAAAGAGGAGAAGGCGGCAACCACCTCACGACCACTATACCACACCACGTAGTATCGCGTGAGGAGCATCGTAGCGTTATCGTAACGTTGCAACCGGCACGGACTCCGGCAATACCGCTATTCCGAAGGATCTTTCTGGCGCGTCGCCTTAACCGCCGACAGAATTCCAACGCCTAACAGCACGATCGCGCCCACCACAATCCAATGCGCGGGCATATGCACTAAGTACGCGGCGTAAGTCAATCCGGCAATCAGGATTGCGAACCCAATCGCATAAAGTCCAAATGACATATCATCTCCTTATCGAGTTAGCCGTGGCGGTTTTCGCCCGAGACTCCGGTTTACTCGCTTGGCGGGAGAGCAGCCCTGCGGCCACCCTCCCTTCTCTAGCTCGCGTCAGTTCCGCAGCTCCTATTGTGCTGAGCTGGCTTTCTGATTTTTCACCTGCAGATCGTTCACCACTTGCAGAACGTTGGGCACTGCGGTCGCCACCTGCTCGGCAAGCGCGCGCTTAGCCTGCGAGTTTACTTCTCCAGTCAGCGTGACTACGCCGCTCTTCACTTCGTATTTCACGCGCTCGTGCAGCTTGTTCTGGATCAGCGCCGCGTCCAGATTCTGCTCGATGCCTTTGTCCAGATCGGAGTTCACGGCCTTGGCATCTTTCTCTCCGCCCACGGGAACCACGGCAATCTGATTGGCGACAACCTGCGCGCCCGCGAGAGACTTTGCCACGGATTCGGCCTGTGCCTTTTCGCTGTCGCTGGCGACTTGTCCGCCGAGGGTCACGACGCCCTTGTCACGATCCTGGCTGACGGAGACGTTCTTGAGCCCTGCTTGATCGAGCGATTTACGGATGCTGTCGGAAACGTCAGGCGACTTGGTGGGGGCAGCCGTGCAGGCCACCATGATGCCAATTGCGAGCAACACAACAAACAACTGAATCGTCTTCATAGTTTTTTCCTTTGACCGGATCGAGATTGAACCCGAGAGAATGACAGACATCTCCTCTGGAGACAGCCTACAGGTTCGCTCATCTGCTTTGCCGGTGCTGTGCAAAATCGCTCACTTTTTTGGGACGCGTTCTGTTGCGTCGCGGCGAGTTCAGTAGCGTCGAAGGCAAGCTGTCGGCCGGATGCACGGCAATGCTTAATTGAGGCGGCTTGATAAGGCGGTCAATTCTGACCAGTCTTCCGCAGCCTAAAGTCTGATACTGGCGATTGACAAGGTTCTGACCACAAAGAGAACTTCGCGAACAAACCTGGTTTTGTGGACATTCCTGACGGAGGCTTCAATGAACTTCGATCTGCTGGACCCTAAGATAATTGCGCTCGCCGCCGCGGTGATCCTGATCATCGCAATTCTGGTTTGGCTGTATGTGCAAAAACGCAGGCATGCAACCGCCGGCCTGCGGGAAAAATTTGGTTCCGAGTACGATCGGGCGGTGCGGGAGCATGGGTCGGAACGAAAAGCACAAGCGAAATTGGAGGATCGCGAGAAACGGGTTGAAAAGCTCAGCATTCGCGATCTTGATCCGCTGGAACGTGAGCGTTTTTCGAAACAGTGGGACTCCGTCCAGTCCCGCTTTGTCGATTCCCCAAAGGGCGCAGTCACGGAAGCCGACGACTTGGTGTCCTCTTTAATGAAAGCGCGCGGCTATCCCATATCCGATTTCGATCAGCGTGCCGCCGACATTTCGGTCGACCATCCCCGAGTGGTGGAGAACTACCGGTCTGCGCATGAGATCGCGCTGAGGGTCGGGAAAAACGCGGCCACAACGGAAGATCTGCGAACCGCGATGATTCACTATCGCTCTCTATTTGACGAGCTGGTGCAGGCGCCGGCGAGTATTGAAAGGAAAGAAGTGGCGTAGTCATGGCGCGCAGCAATTGACGCTCTGGCACCAACGCAGCTTATTCCAAGAGGAGAGGAGCAAATCATGAAACCAAGCACCATAGATCGGACCCAAGGCAAGCTCCACGAAGTGAAAGGGAAAGTTAAGGAAGAGATCGGGAAGGCAACAAACGACCCCAACGTGGAAGTCTCAGGGGAAGCGGAAAAGAACGCCGGCAAGGTTCAAAAATGGATCGGCCGCGCTGAAAAGAAGGTCGGAGAATAAGGACGTTTTAACACGGCTCGCAGAACCCACAGGAGGGGAACCAATGTCACGAACTGTAGTGGAAAAAACGGCGGAACACATCGCGGATTCAGCCCAGCAAGCTTGTCGTGCAACCAATGCGGTTGCCGATGCGATCGAGGATGGCGTAGGAGCGGTGAGGTGTGCCGTAAAGCAAAGCGGCGATGCTGCCGAAGAATTCTTAAATGACACATCGCAGCGCATCCAGCGAAACCCAGTGCTGACGGTAGCGGCGACGTTTGCGATAGGTCTTGCTGCGGGAACATTGATCGGCTGGACGCTGAGACGAAGGTAGATCGGCAAGTCTAACCGGCAAGGACCTGGAGAAGGAGAGTCTTATGAAGATGTGCCGGCTTGCGTTCTTATCGTTGGCGATCGCGTGTTTTGCTGCCTTAACCACGCTGGCAAAGGCGCAATCGCTGGTCGATTCGGGAAACTCCTCCACTCCTGTCTGGTCGGTAACCACGACGCCCCCGCCACCGGATCTGACGTACATGCGTCCGACGCAGACAACGAAGCTCCACAACTATCTCTTCGACGCCATCGGCCCCTATCCCATCGGGGGCGCCGGAATCGTCGCGGGCATTAACCAGATCGATAATTCGCCGCCGGAGTGGGGACAAGGAGCGCAGGGTTATGGCAAGCGCGTCGCGTCCAGCTTCGGCATCGCAGCGGTAACTACGACAACGCGCTATACGCTGTCGGCAGCCTTCCACGAGGACGCGATGTATTACCGCTGCGAGTGCAAAGGCGTGTTTCCGCGGCTCAGACATGCCTTGCTTTCGACGCTCACCGCGCGCCGTGGTGACGATGGCCATCGGGTATTTTCTTTCCCGGCCCTGGTCGCTCCGTATGCCGGCACCATGACCGCTGTCTATGGTTGGTATCCCGGGCGCTACAACGCCATGGACGGTTTCCGAATGGGCAACTACAACATGCTGGTCTATGCAGGCGGAAACGTCGCCCTGGAATTTTTCTACAGCGGCCCACACTCGTTGCTTCACCGCATGCACCTGAACAATGCGCACGGAGCGCCAGATCCGAGTTCAACTCCGTGATCGGCAGGAAATCCATGGCGGTCGCAGGCGTGGATCCTTCACTTCCGGAGTTACGAAACGCGCCCATGTTTCCTCTGGTGAGCTCTTTTCTGGGCCTGATCAACAAGTTTCTCGAGTGGTTCGGCGATCTGGGCATATTCTTCTGGCGAGTTGTGCGCGCCGCAGTGACGCCGCCGTATGAGTTCCGCGAGTTGTTTCGGCAACTCGACGAGATTGGATCGATGTCTCTGCCGTTAGTCGCCTTGGCCGGCGCCGCCATCGGTGTGGTCCTATCTCTGGAAGCTCGTTACAGCCTGACGCGATTTGGCGCCAAATCGCTGCTTCCCGCCGCAATCGTGTTCTCCGTTATTCATGAGACCGGCCCGATCATTACCGGACTGGTCGTGAGCGGCCGTGTCGGGGCTGGTATTGGCGCGGAGTTGGCGTCGATGAAAGTGACCGAGCAGATCGATGCCATCGAGGCATCCGCGGTCAATCCTTACCGGCTGCTGGCGGCAACGCGCATCCTGGCTTGCATCCTGATGCTGCCCTTGCTGACCCTTGCCGCCGATTTTTGCGGCCTGGTAATGGGCTGGGTGGCGCAGGCACTGGCGGAGCCGCTTTCGTTCCACCAGTTCATCTCCAGCGGTTTCAAGGGCGCCGATTTCAATGATTTCCTGCCCCCCACGTTCAAGACCATGGTGTTTGGACTGATCATCGGCTTGGTCGCGTGTTTTCAGGGAATGCGTACACAGGGAGGCGCAGCGGGCGTGGGCCGCGCCGCCACGAGCTCGGTAGTTTTGTCTTCGCTGTTCGTGATCCTGGCCGATGTCGTGTTGGTAAAGATCATTCTCATATTTTTCCCGTGACCGTGAATGAATCGGCTCGCGGATTAGACAACTCGTGAAACAAGTATGGAAACCATCGATCAAGTTGCGGAGCAGCGAGAAGAAGTCGAGAAAGACGGCGGCGCGCCGGCGATCGCCGTCGAAGATTTGCATAAGTCCTTCGGAACTCAGATTGTCCTGAACGGAATCAGCCTGAGCGTGAGGCGCGGCGAGACCCTGGCGGTGCTGGGGCGCAGCGGTACGGGCAAGAGCGTCTTGCTGAGGATCATCATCGGCCTGGAGAAGCCTGACTCGGGATCGGTTCGCATCCACGATCAAGACATCGCTGGCCTGGCGCTCGACCAGCTCGGCGAAATAAGAATAAAGATGGGTTTTCTGTTTCAGCACGCCGCGCTTTACGATTCGCTCACCGTCGAGCAGAACGTGGCTTTCCCGCTGCAGCACCATAAGAAGGAGATGTCGAAGTCCGAGCAGGGCGACCGGGTCAGGGCGCTGCTGGCGGAAGTCGGCATGGAAGGCGACTTCAACAAGATGCCTTCGGATATCTCGGGCGGGATGCAGAAACGAGTAGGGCTGGCGCGTGCCCTCGCTCTGGAGCCGGATATCCTGCTGCTCGATGAGCCCACTGCCGGTCTCGATCCCATCAGCTCGGCCGAGATTGACGATCTGGTTCTCAAACTCCAGGCAGAACATCACATGGCATCCATCGTGGTGACTCACGATCTGCACAGCGCTAAGACGATTGCCGATCGCCTGGCCCTGATCAATGAGGGAGATGTAGTGATCGAAGGCAACTTCGAAGAACTTCAGAAAAGTGACGTCGAATTTGTCAGGGAATTTCTAAGGTATTCGTAGGGGGATATATGTCGCGAGCGGCGCGGTTGGGAGCTTTCATCGTTGTGACACTGGCAATACTGGTCGCCGGCGTCTTCATCATCGGGAGCAAGCAGTATCTTTTCAGCTCGACCTACCAATTGAAAGCGCAGTTCGACAATGTGGTGGGCTTGGATGCGGGCGCCGATGTGCGGGTGGGCGGGGTCCACAGTGGAACTGTGAGCAGCATCGTGTTGCCCCACAAGCCGGGCGAAAAGATCACGGTAGTCATGGACATGGGCAAGTCCACGCACGAGATCATCAAGCAAGACTCCGTGGCCACCATCGAAACCGAGGGCTTGTTGGGCAACCAGTATCTGGCGATCTCGTTTGGATCCGCTGGGAAAGCCAATGTGCGCGATGGCGATATCATCGCCAGCCAGCCGCCGCTCGAAATGTCGGACCTTCTCCAAAAGACGAGCGGCCTTCTCGATAGCAGCCAGCAAGCCATCCAGAACGCCACGCGGGCGACGGCGAATCTGGATTCGATCAGCGCCAAGATCAATGGCGGGCAGGGAACCGTAGGAGCTCTGGTGAACGACAAGCAGCTCTATAGCAACCTTGAGCAGACTACGGCCACCATGCAGAACACGATGCTCCAGGCGCAAACCGGGGTGACCGACTTCCAGGAGAACATGGAGGCCATGAAGCACAATTTCTTCTTGCGTGGTTATTTCAAGAACCGCGGCTACGAAGATTCCGCCGAGCTGGCAAAGAATGAAATCGAACGGCTGCCGCAAGGCACGCCGATCAAGGAGTTTACCTACTCGGTGAAGCAGCTTTTCGATAAGCAGGATTCGGCCAAGCTGAAGAATCAGAAATCTCTAAATGCCGGCGGCGAGTTTCTGGCGAATAACCAGTTCGCGTTTGCGGTGGTCGTGGCCTCCGCTGGCTCGGAAGGCGATACCCAGAAGGATTTGGTACTGACAGAAGCTCGCGCCATGGTGGTGCGCGAGTATCTGGTCGAGAACTTCGGATTTGACGATAGTCAGCTTAAGACTCTTGGAATCGGCAAGCAGACGGACGCGAAACCGGATGGCAGTTGGGGTACGGTGCAGATTCTCATTTATCCAGCGGGAACCGAGATTCCGCCGAACAAGCAAGCGTCGGCGGTTGTCTCGTCCAAAACAACGTCAGACCCGCCGGTTCAGGCTTCGGCGGACGCAACACCTAAGCCATAGTAGCGGCTGACAAGACCGGCGAAAGCAGGGCGACTTTCTTAACCGGATAGCATCGGAATTACGGTTGCTGCCCGTGTTCATTTTTGAACAGTATTTGCCATCCTGCGCTTCGATAATGGGGACGGCTGAGTTTCTACACTGGGCATAGGGGCCAAGTTTCACCTTCGTCAGGCCGCGCAATGAGGATTCTGCGTGCGCGAAGCCAGGTCCCGCATCTTGGGGTTTTGCCAGGGAACATATTGAGGATGGCTGCGTGATCGGTGGCCGTCCGGAAAAGGTGGTGAGTGCCATGGACGGCGACATTCAAGCCGCTGGAAAACTTCTAGCGGAGCTGCGGGAAGCATATCGGCGCCTCCCACAACAGGTTCAGGCAGACGTCGCGCACCTATTACGCGAGAGTACGCTGCAAACACAACCCAGCAGCAAGTGCGCGAGTTGACACTCGGGCTCTCAAGAATGCTTGTACGCCACAGGGAACGACATCGCGCAGGACGCACCGGCTGGCTTCGCGCGGCGGTATTGGGCGCGAACGACGGCATCCTTTCAACCGCTAGCCTGGTGCTTGGGGTCGCAGCCGCGCATGCGACTCACAGCAACGTGTTGGTCGCGGGGATCGCTGGGCTGGTAGCTGGGTCCATGTCCATGGCTGCCGGAGAGTACGTGTCGGTGCACTCGCAGGCCGACACCGAACAGGCCGACCTCGCCCTCGAGCGCGCGGAACTCAAAGCGGATGACCAGGGCGAGCACAGGGAATTGACGGCCATCTACGTCACTCGCGGGCTCAAACCCGCGCTCGCGAAACAGGTCGCGGAGGAACTGATGGCGCATGACGCGCTCGGCGCGCATGCCCGCGACGAACTCGGCATTTCCGAGACTTTCGCTGCGCGTCCGATTCAAGCTGCGCTGGCATCGGCGGGCAGCTTCGCGGTTGGAGCGGCCATGCCTCTCTTGGTCACTGCCATAGCTCCGGCGCGGGGTTTGATCCCTCTGGTCGCTGGAACTTCACTGATTTTCCTGGCGGTCCTGGGCGGATTGGCTGCGCGCGCAGGTGGCGCAGGCGTGATCATCGGCGCAATCCGCGTCACGTTCTGGGGAGCGCTCGCCATGGCACTGACTGCGGGCGTTGGGTGGCTGTTCGGAGCAGTTGCGTAAGCGTGGCCAACCGCGGGCCGGCGCGGTCATCTGCCTCTTGAACCGTCTTTCTCTATTTGCCGTGTAACGTCAAAAATGCCTTGAGCAGAACCCGTGGATTGTATTGCCCTTTGTACACAGCCGGTGGTGTCCGGTTCAGCCCCAGCAACGAGTACACGGCGATTTGCGCGGAGCGGATCGAATATTCCACTGTGAACACCACGTCTTCCGGGATTTCGCAGAATTGCCCGGTGAAGGCGAGATTCTTCGATCCTTCCGGTACCACCTGAGGACGGTCGCCCTTGGTCCGGCGCAGAAACTGGCTGGTAATGAAGGGCATCATGCACGGGATGCAGGTGCAGCTCTCAAGTATCTTCCTGGCTTCTGTCTCGATCCGCAGGTGGCCGAGAATCTCCGTCATAATTTCTCGACCGGTGCAGGAGGACATCGGCTTCTTCACGAAGTTGCCCACGTTGTCGACGAAAAGGCCATAGCCCCAAAAAACTTGGACGTCCGCCGGTTGCCCTATGAAGTGGGGCTGGTGAGGCAATACGATCGACGCTAACCAACTGGACTCCGGAAAGGTGATGAGCCCACCTTCTCCCGGAACGTTGCCGGTGAGATCCACGATGAGCCGGAAAAAGGTGGGGTCGTGGAGAGTTGTGGTGAACGACAACCATTTCGATTCCTCGATGTGGCTGGTGAAGTTCGAGGGATGGCCGAACTGCGGCTGGCCGGCCGCGATCTTTTCCCAAAGGGTCCAGGCACCGCCATCCGACTTGCCCTTAAGCACTGGCGCCGAGTCCATCGAGCCCAGGCTCGAAGCCTCGGTCATGGACCCCAGCGTCACGATTACTTTGTCTCTCTCCCCGACCTTAATTTTGTTGATATGGCCATCATGATCGCAAAGAATGTTCTGCACGGCGTAGCCTTCAGAATCATGGCGGAGATCGAGATCGGTGACGCAGGTATTGAGTTCGAACTTCACGTCGCGCTCTTCCAGCCACTTGCGCAGCGGCCGCACCATCGAGTCATACTGGTTGTAGACGGTTCGCATGATCCCGCCCAGTGTGTTGAAGCCTGAAACCATATGGGTGAAGCGCACCAGATAGCGCTTAAATTCGACGGCGCTATGCCATGGTTGAAACGCGAAAGTCGTGCACCACATGAACCAGAAATCTGTTTCAAAGAACGAGGGATCGAACTGATCTGAGATGCTGCTTCGCCCAAGCAGCCCCTCCGGCTCAATCTCCAGGCGTTCGATGGTCAGGATGTGCTTTTCGCTGAGTCCGAATTTGGGAGCGTCGACCCTGTGTCCGTCTCGAAAGAGACGCGATTTCGACGAAGTTTTCATCGTCTCATTCCACTCGAAGATCTCCTCGGTTACCGTCTTGCTCTCGTCGAGAGTAGGGATCGATGAAAAGAGATTGTAGGTGCAAAGATATCTGCTCTCGAACATTCGGCCACCGCGCATGACGTAGCCATCCGCAGGAGTGCCAGCGGCGTCAAGACTGCCTCCGATGGCCGCCGATTCCTCGAAGATCGTGATGTTGTGGCCCGGGATGTCTCCATCTCGAATCAGGAACGCCGCCGCCGCGAGCGAGGCGATGCCAGCTCCAACCAGAAATACTTGCGCGTTATCGTCAGTGGGCCTCTCCGACATGAAATCACCCTTCTTTCCGCGTAGCACAACCTCCAAGTCTTACGCGCAAATATTGCACATACTGTATCGAATTGCACAGCGTGTCAGCGTGGAGTGTGGAGCCGCAGACTTGCGTCGGCCGCAGTGGCAAAAGTCTGGACGCATGGCAGAAGAAGTTTCATTGTGAAAGTATTATTTTCAGCCGCCCCGAGATTCGGAAGGATGGGACCAAGTGAAAGCTGCCATCTTTAAATCAAAACCTGCACTCCCTGCGACGTTCCTTCAAATCGAGGATGTTCCCCGTCCCCAACTTGCCGCCGAACATGTCCTTCTTCGCGTAGTTGCTTGCGGCGTTTGTCGCACTGACCTGCACATCGTGGAGGGAGATCTGCCACCGCTTCGACCGCAGCTCATTCCCGGTCATCAAATCGTGGGCGAAGTGGTCGAAGGCGCGACCGCGGATTTGCCGCTCGGAACGCGCGCCGGTGTTTCCTGGATGGGCGGCGTCGATGGCGATTGCTGGTACTGTCGTCACGCGATGGAAAATCTATGCGACCAGCCCACGTTCACTGGATACACCGTGGATGGAGGCTATGCCGAGTATGTCCTCGCGCGCGCGGACTTCGCCTTCCCCCTGCCCGCTGGTTTGGATGACGTGCATGTAGCTCCCCTGTTGTGTGCCGGCATCATCGGCTTTCGCAGCTTACGGGTTGCGGGGGTCGAGCCAGGTGAGCGAGTTGGCCTCTTTGGTTTTGGCAGCTCCGCAAGCTTGGCGATTACGATCCTGCAATCCTGGAAATGCGAAGTCTATGTTTCGACCAGAGGCGAATCCCATCGAAGGCGGGCCGCCTCCCTGGGCGCCACCTGGGTGGGCACGGAAGATGAGAAGCCGCCCGTCGCGCTCGACCGTGCCGTCACGTTCGCACCCAGTGGTAAGGTCGTGGTAAGCGCCCTTGCGAGCCTGCGCAAAGGTGGAGTGGTGGCCATCAATGCCATTCATCTCGACAGTATGCCCAGCTTCGACTACGACAAACTGCTTTGGGGAGAGCGGCAGATACGCAGTGTTGCCAATATGACTCGACAGGATGCGCGCGACTTTCTGAAGATCGCTCACGATCTTCAGATTCGTCCACAAGTTACGGCATTTTCACTCGAAGATGCAAACCAGGCTCTGCTGGCGGTCAAAGAAGAAACTGGACAGGGATCGGCAGTAATTGTTCCGCAGTGATCGTTCCTCGTAGACCGGAAGATCAGAGAAGATAAGCAGGGCTTCAGTTTGGAGCGGGCTTAGCATGTCCCCTGGAAGCGACGACACTCTAATCACTCGCGGCCCCGACCTCTGCCAGAGCTGACACCATGCGCGCCGGATCGAATCTGACCGCGGCTCGATTTTTCTCAGGTGTGAACTTTCGTTTGAGGACTCGAGGTTCGTAAGATACCCACGCCTGCCCGTATTGGTTTGTACCGGATATCGGCCTGAGTCGGCGAATCCGACGGACAATGGCACATAGCCGCTGTCCGCTCCCTCTTTGCCAGCCGCGCCGATGAACCCTATAATTGAAGTTCGGCACGAGTCCACGGAGCCGCCTCACAGCCGACTCGCGAATTCACCGATCGTTACACTGAACTCGGGTCACGGATTACCAGCCGCTGATCACTAAGAGCTGAAGACCAAGGAGAACTCTATGTCCGCACCCAGCCGTCGTCCGGAAATTCGCCGCCGCCGCACCCGCGCGGAAAAAATCGCAAAGCTGCGTAAGCGTCTCGCCGCCGCTACCGCTTCCACCGACAAAGACCGTCTCACCGCGAAGCTGCATCGCGCCGAGTTCACTTCTCCGGGAAATCCGTTGATCAAGAGCGCGTAGCCTGAGAGGAGACGAACCGGCGGGGCGCGGGCACCTTGGCTTGCGCCCGATCTACACGTGATTTAGGCGGAGTAGACAATCTTCCCTCCCACCATGGTCGCAACTACTTTTCCCGTCAGCTGCCATCCATCGAAGGGCGTGTTCTTTGATTTCGAGCGCGACTTGGCCACGTCGAAGGTCCACTTCTTTTTCGGATCGAAAATTGTAACGTCGGCGACCGAGCCGCGGACCAGCGACCCGCGTCCGCGAAGATCGAAACAGCGGGCCGGACCGGCGGTGAAGAGTTCCACGATGCGGGCAAGAGGAATTCGCTTTTCGCGATGCAGCCGCGTGATGGCCAGCGCGAGCGCGGTTTCCAGTCCGGTGATGCCGAACGCGGCGCGCTCGAACTCCATCTCTTTTTCGTGGGCGGCGTGAGGAGCGTGATCGGTAGCGATAGCGTCCACTGTGCCGTCGGCGAGCGCCGCCAGGATCGCTTCGAGATCGGAGGCCGAGCGCAGCGGCGGATTCATTTTGTAATTGCTGTCGTAGTCACGCATGTCCTCGTCGGTCAGCGTGAAATGGTGCGGCGTAACCTCAAAGGTGACGCGCGCTTTCGCGCGCTTGCCCCGGCGCACACTCTTCAGCGCATCCGCCGTGGAAAGATGTGCAACGTGCAGGCGGGCGTTCGGAATCTGCATCGCCAGTTGAACGTCGCGCTCGACAATTGAGGCTTCCGCAGCCGCGGTCATGCCGCGCAACCCGAGCCGGAACGAACGCGCACCAGCGTGCATCGAGCAATTCTCCGTCATGCGAGTGTCTTCGGCATGTTGCACCACGGGAAAATTAAGCTCTCCGCCAAGAATCAAGGCTTCCCGCATAATGCGGTCATCGAGGATGGGCTTGCCATCGTCTGTAACCGCAACCGCGCCGGCGGTGTGCAGCGCTCGGAAGTCGGTGAGCGCGGCGCCCTTGCTCGCTCGCGTCGCGGCAGCGATGCCAAACACGTTGACGACCGCGCCGCGCTCGGGCTGACGAAGCCACTCGATCCACTCGACCGAATCGACCACCGGCACCGTGTTGGGCATGGTGCAAACGGAAGTGAAGCCGCCAGCCGCAGCGGCAGCCGTGCCCGTCGCGATCGTCTCTTTGTACGTCTGGCCAGGCTCGCGCAGGTGCACGTGCAGATCGATGAAGCCCGGCGCGACGATGAGTCCGCGGGCGTCGAATTTCTCGTCCGCGCTCTTGATCTTGTTGGGAGGAGCAACTTCGGCAACACGGCCGTCTTTCAGAAGCACGTCCATGGGCGCGTCAATGCGAGCCGCCGGATCGATGAGGTGGCCGCCCTTGATGAGGAGGCTCGTGTTTTCTTTTCGGTTATTCACGCTTAGTCTCTGTCGACTCTACCTCGTCCGTATCAGAAGTGGTTCGATTCGATGAAGGCGATCACCTGATGGCTGAACTCCTCTGGCTTTTCCAGGTACATCAAGTGTCCAGCATCACTGATGACCACGCGTTTCGACCCGGCAATACCCGCCTCAATGGCTCCCGCGTGGGCATGCACGTCAGGAATATCCGCATCCCCGACAAGAATGAGTGTAGGAATATGGATCTGGTGCAAACGGTCGATCGCGGGCATAGTCGGGCGGGCATAATCATTATGTGTCATATCCTGCGGATTCGCGGTCAGCAAGGCGAGCAGGTGCTTCTGTGCCGCCTCATGTCCGGGCGCGAGCAGATATCTGTCCTTAGCCCAGTTCGCCAAGCCGCCAGCCACATCGTTCTTTTCAAAAGGCTGAGAATTGACCATGCCGCGGTTCAGGAAGTGGTCGGAGTAAGGAAGTCCACTCACCACTGCTCCCACCAGCACAAGCTGTTCGACGACGTTCGGGTACCGCAGAGTGAAGTCGATGGAAAGTTCGCCGCCGTGCGAACTGCCGACGAGAACCGTTCGACTGACCTTTCGCTGACGCAGAAGCGCGGCCAGATCTTCGACCTCGGTGTACCAGGTGGTCGCGGCCGGAGTGCGTCCGTACCCCCGCCGGTCGTACCGAATGGTATGGAACTTCTTACAGAAATCAGGCCACACGTCGTCCCACACCGCCGAGTGGGCAATTCCATCGTGGATGAGAACTACCGCCTCCGAACCTGTTCCACATTCCTCGAAGTAGAGCTTCGATCCTTCGACCTCGACGAACGATCCGGGCCCGGGAGCTTGGGCGGTGCTTGTGGCTTGGGCGACGGCCTGACCACACGCCCCGAGCACGAGCACGAGCGCGCCAAGCAGCGCCGTGGTCAACCAACCCGGTCCAATCATGGACACACCGCTCATCGCATCCTTCCCATCGCCCGCGCCAGGATTGCCATGCGCGTGGGCACGCCCAACCGCACTTCCTCCAGTATCCGTGCCTGGGCACCGTCGGCAATTTCGCTGGTCAATTCCAGTCCGCGAATGATCGGCCCCGGATGCATCACGATGGCGTCCTTCTTCGCCATCTTCAACCGCGCCGGTGTCATTTGATAGCGCGCAATGTATTCCGGAAGGTCGATGTTCAGTCCGGAAAGCCGCTCTTTCTGCACCCGCAGCAACATGACCACATCGGTGCCGCGCAAGGCGTCTTCAATATGACGGGTCACACGCACGCCGGGCGCGAGCGTCGACGCAATGTCGGGCACCAGTTCCGGCGGACCGCAAAGAACGATCTTCACCCCGAATTTGCTTAACAGGTGGCACGCCGACCGCGCCACACGGCTGTGAAAAATGTCGCCCACAATCGCGATCTGCAGGCCTTTGAAAGCTTTTTTGTTCCGCAGAATCGTGTACGCATCGAGCAGCGCCTGCGAAGGATGCTCGTGCAATCCATCTCCGGCGTTGATGACGGGCACGTCGATGTGCTGCGCCATGATGTAGGGCGCGCCGGCGTTAGGGTGGCGAATGACGATGATGTCGGCGCCGACGGCGCGCACCGTGTATCCCGTGTCGAGCAGCGATTCGCCTTTCTCAATGCTGGAGCCGATCGCCTGGATGAGGACGGTGTGCGCGCCCATCGACTTGGCCGCAATTTCAAACGAGCTTCGGGTTCGGGTGGAAGCTTCGTAGAAGAGCAAAAGCACGCGCCTGCCCTTGAGCAGGGGCCGCGGCCTGTCCGGATTCATCCGCCGGGCAAACTTCAAGATCCTAAGGATCTCGGACGCTTCCAGGTGCTCGATGCCGAGCAGGGAACCGCGCGCTGGATTCATAGTCAATTTGTGATTTCCAATTTGTAATTTGTGATTCAAGAACCGCGCATTTCAATTACAAATTACAAATCGCAAGTTACAAATTGACCTGGTGCTTTTCCATAAGCAGAACTTTCTCCGCGTCATCGACCTCGCGAAGTTTAACCTCAATAATCTGATTTTCCGTCGTCTGCACGGTTCGTCCAATGAAGGCGGCCTCAATCGGCAGCTCGCGGTGGCCGCGATCGATCAATACGCACAATTGCAAGCGTTTGGGACGGCCCACGCGGAACAGCGCGTCCATGGCCGCGCGCGTGGTGCGTCCGGTGTAGAGCACGTCGTCCACCAGCACCACCGACTTGTCGGTGATCGGAATTTCCAGCTTGGTTTCATGTACCACGGGCTTGGAATCGAGCGTGGAAAGATCGTCGCGATAGAGAGTGATGTCAAGTGTGCCGAGCAGCACCGGCTTCTTTTCGATGCGCTGAATAATCTTCGCCAGCCGCTCCGCCAGCGGAACTCCCCGCCGCCGGATGCCGACCAGCGCCAGATCGTCGACACCATTATTTTTCTCGAGAATCTCATGCGCCAGCCGGATCAAGGTGCGCTCCACCTCGGATGCCGACATCAGTTGCGCCTTCTGACGGATTTCGACGGGACGGCTTGCCGCGCGTGTTGTCATAAACGCTGCATCATACTCGCGCGGAAAGATGAGAGCAAGGCCCGGTCTGGACCCAGCGCCGATTGTGATGAAATTACACGCGGGTGTTGCGGGGCCGCATAAACAGCGAGGCCAGCGCGCCGCCGACCGACGCGAGCGCTACCGTGACCATCATCCCAAAAAAGAAGGTGATCGCCAACCCTGACGGCGTGAACAGGTTGTGAATGCTGGCTTGAATGTCGGGGTCCGCCACGTTCACTCCGAACCTCTGAGCGACTTTCACGATGGCATCGGTGTATTCCTGCCGGGCATGAAAAACAAAAATCCGGATGGTGATTAACAAGGCATTGATGGCGAAGGAAACGACTCCCGCCGCACCTCCAAGACGCGATCCGAGAGCGGAAGGAAGAGTGAGTCCATTTTCGCGGCGATAGAAGAAGACAGCTAGTGCCCCGGTCAGCACGATGCCGAGAAATGGGATCATCCCAATGAAAACGCCCAGCACGCCCGCCTTGAGCGCGGAACGAGTGGCAATTTGCCGGTCCATTGTGCCGGTGGTCGTTCTTCCGGCCATCGTTGTTGCGGCCATCGTGCCCGGACGATCGGACCGACCATCGCGAGTAATCTCCCGCGAAACTTCGTCCGGCGAGGAATTCAAACCTGCGGCAATTTCGCCTTCCGGAGCTGCAATCTGCACGTGGATCTGAGGAGCGTGGCATTGCGGACAAAACGGCCGCCCGTCCTCGACCGCGGTCCCGCATTGCTGGCAAGTGTGTTCCACCCCTTTGAAGCTAGCGCACAACCTACCGGAGAGCAAGGCAAGGCACCGAGGCATTTGATCTTCAATGAGTCAATGACTCGATGATTCAATGCCTCAATCCGCCTTCAGATCGTGGTGTCCTCGCCCGTATGCATGCGTACATAGACCAAGGCAAAGCGGGTTCCCTTAATGCTGGGCTTGATTGCGACAAGGTGCTGGTTCCCTTCGGTTCCAACCTTCAGCTCCACCGAGTCTCCGCTGCCTTTGCTGTCACACGAAACGGGCTTAGACATTGTGTCCTTGCCGCTTTCCGTTTCCACGTGGCCGCCGCTCCAGGCAGTGTGGCATTGGATGGGCTTGCCATATCTCTGGAGCTCTTTGTCGTAATAGGCGATGACCTTGTCGGGGGTGTCGTCGGAGACAAACTCCGCGGCCACCACTTTCAACGAAAATCCAGGAATCGAAAGGTTGACGTTGGCGCTCTTCTTGTCGTCGCTGTTGTCTTTCGGAGCGGGTTGGGCGCCGGGATAGAGCGTCAGTCCGGCGTCGCGGATATCGGCTTGCTCGCTGACGTGCAAATCGCCCACGGGAGATTTGATATCAACGTTCTTCTCGCCATCCTTGGCATTGTCGTTCGTATGGATGCTACAGGCGGGAAGAACACAGAGGGCGGCCAACAATCCACCAAGAGAAAGCATTGCGATCACTCTACGGCTGAACATTTCAAGGTTGAACATGGGAGGAACCTCCTGAACTGGGTCGAGTTGAGCTCGGTTGGGCGGGGCGTTCGAGACCCTCGCCGCGGGATGCGATGCCCGGAATCGTAACCGGCAAATGGCCGCCGATCGCGATCTCGCCGAAGATTGCCTTCACGGCCGCTGTCTCCGAAACACTGGCATTGGAGAACGCACACAAATAATTCTGCATGGCAGGAAAATCCTGCACCACGTAAGGATTGCCCATGGCGAGTACAACGGTGCGGCTGGCGGCGCGATCGAGAATCGCCGTAAGCAAAGATCCCGTGGCATCATCCATGGCAACCGTATTCGTCAATCCTCCTCCGGCGGCACGCATAGCCTTGCCCGCGGTCGGAACCACATACACCGCAACGATCACGTGCTCCGCCGCTTCCACCGCTTCCAGCACGGATGGCTTCATTCCGGCAGCCGAGCGCGCATCGACGTAGATCACGCGGGCGTCATGCACGCGCGCGAGAATCTGGCGTTCGAGCATACGTCCGGAGTCGGTGCGCAAGTCCTCGGAAAAAATCACCGCGACCAGCCGGTTGCTCACCTCGGCTACTGATTGATACGGAAGCGCGGCCTGCGGAGTTCCAGAAGACTGCAGGGGGATGACTTTCCCGTTGTCGCGGACCAGGGTAATGGCTTCGTCGGCAATGCGCTGGCCAACCGCCAGATTCTCCGGTTTCTCAATCTCAATCGAGAGTTGACCGGGGTCCACCAGCCGCGCTTTGTTCAATCCAAGAGAAGCTTTCACTTGCAGAATCTTACGCACGGATTGATCAAGCCGCGGACGGCTGATTTCGCCGGTCTCAACCGCCTGTAGCATCGAGCGGTAGCTGGCGTCGAGATCGGCTGGAATGATCAGCATGTCATTGCCCGCTTTGAAGGCTTCGACTGCGGCTCGGCCGATGTCGTTCGCGTAAATGCGCGTCAACCCCGCCATGTCGAGGGCATCGGTCACGACCAGCCCCTTGAATCCCATGTCCTCCTTGAGCAGTCCGGTCACAATCGGCTTTGAAGTTGAGGCTACCCGGTTGGGCTCGGGCTCGAGTGCGGGAACCGTTACGTGCGCCACCATCACGGCATCCACACCGGCCTCAATCGCGCGCCGGAACGGTGGCAGTTCAACCGCATCGAGCCGCGTCCGGTCGCCTGTGACTTCAGCGAGTTCAAGATGCGAATCGGTCGCGGTGTCGCCGTGTCCGGGAAAGTGTTTGGCCGTGGCCAGCATCGAGCCTTGGTGAGCGCCGCGAATGTATGCCGCCACGAAATCGCCGACCTGCTTCGGGTCCTCTCCGAAAGAACGCGTGTTGATGATGGGATTCGCTGGATTGGAATTCACGTCGGCGACGGGAAAGAAATTCAGGTGCACTCCGATGGCCCTCGCTTCCAGAGCCGTGATGCGTCCAAAGGCCTCGGCATTTACCGCTTTGCCGGCAGCTCCAAATGCCATCGCATGAGGAAATACGGTGGCGCCATTTAGGCGAATCGACGGCCCGCGCTCAAAGTCCGCCGCCACAATGAGGGCCAGCTTCGACGACTTTTGCAGCCGGTTGAGCAACTCGGCGGCATCATAGGGCTGGCTCTTGAGCAGGACAGCGCCATCCACCGGAACGCTCATGACCAGCGATCCGATGTGATATTTGCGGATGTTGTCGCGGAGCTGGACGAAGATGGGATCGGCATCATTCAGAAATTGCGCTCGCACCCAGATGGCGAAAAGCTGCCCAACTTTTTCTTCTGGCGACATCGTGCGCAATGTCTTGTCGACCCACTTCTGTCCGGCTTTGTCGACGTGAATGGGACCGGGTTGCATGAAGCGGTCTTTGTTCTTGTCTTTAGAAAAGCACAGCGTCACAGCAAATAGCAGCATAATGAGCAGAAGATGTCGGAACATGCCATCGACAATACCAAAAACGGGCAGGGACGTCTGCCAATGGAGCGACGGGCGTCTCGCCCGTCCAGCCGGGCGGGGACACCCGGCTCTCCACCAGCAAACCAGGAGCTCTCTCAAATTCTCCCTTCGATAGTTGCAATGCCTTCCGCCTGGACGGCTGGATCGTCACCGAACCCGCCCAGCCAATGCACATCCGGTTCTCGCCGGAACCAGGTGATCTGGCGCTTGGCATAGTTACGATGCGCCTGCTGCGCCGCCGCCAGCGCCGAGTCACGATCCAGTTCGCCGCGCAAGAACTGCATCGCCTGCTTGTATCCTAACGACGCGAGCGGGCGGGCGCGTTCGCCATATTTTGCGAGAAGCCTTTCCGTCTCGGCAATCAATCCTCCGCCAGGCAGTCCTTCGTCAAACATCTTCGCGGCGCGCTGGTTGATGCGCGCATAAAGAGCTTCGCGCTCCGGATTTAGCCCGAGACGCAGAATGCGAAAGCCCTGCAGCGGCTCGCGTCCCTGCTGCCAGAGTTCGGTTATGGTCTGGCGCGAGGCGAGGCACACTTCAATCGCCCGAATCATCTTGGGAACGTCATGGGCGTGAATGCGTTTCGCTGCTGAAGAATCGAGGCGCCGCAGGATGCGATGCAAGTGCTCGCTCCCGCGCTTCTCCGCGCGCGCGCGCAGTTTGTTGCGGAGCTCTTCGGACCGCTGCGGCCCCGGGAAAAGTCCGTCCACGAGAGCGCGAAGATAGAGTCCCGTTCCTCCGCTGACGATGGGCAAGCGTCCGCGCTGTCCGTTTTCGCCTGGAGCTGTGTCGCGCAAAACGGTCTCGCGTAGTGCGATCTCACACAGAATCTGCCGCGCCCGGCGCGCATATGCTCCCGCGCTGATGTCGGCGAGCGGATCGACGCAATCCAAAAGGTGATGCGGAACTTCGGCGCGCTCCGCCGCGCTGGGCTTGGCCGTGCCGATTTCAAATTCGCGGTACATCGCAACCGAGTCGCAGTTGACGATTTCTCCGCAAAAGCGCCGGGCGATCGCCAGCGCCAGAGCCGTCTTTCCGCTCGCCGTGGGACCAAGCACGACGACGGCCAGCGGATCGCGTTGCGGCAACTTCAGCGAGCGCCCCAAGGGATGTACCGCCAGTAGCGAATGATGGTGAGTACGAGCAGCAGAACCGCCATGAGAAGCAGTCCGGTGGCTTCGGCGGCGTAGATGGAATGCCGGTGCCGATGCTTGTTGTCCGGATGCTCGCCGTCAGCGGCCGGCTTTGGTGGAACGGGGGCGTTCACGCGGCTATTGTAGCGTGTCCGCTGGTCGATAGTCGTTCGTCGTTCGTCGTTAGCCAACGTTGTTCGCAGAACAGTCGTCGCGAACGACTAGCGACGAACGACTAACGACCAATGTCTGCCTCGCGGTACACTACGGGCGCGCCTTCATGCCGATGTCTCCCTCCAACCGCGGATCCAGCCTCTTGCGCTTTGGCGTTTTTGAAGTCGACCTGGCCGCCGGAGAGCTGCGCAAAAACGGCGCTCGCATACGGCTTCAGGAACAGCCGTTTCAGGTTCTCGCTGCCCTGCTGCAGAATGCCGGTCAAGTGGTCACGCGCGACCACCTGCGCGAAAAAATCTGGCCCGCCGATACTTTCGTCGATTTCGATCACAGCCTGAATACGGCGGTGAACAAAATTCGCGAGGCGCTGGGCGATTTCGCTTCGAGCCCGCGCTTCCTCGAAACCCTGGCCCGCCGTGGATACCGCTTCATCGCCCCCGTCGACAGCGTCGCGGCCGCAGAATCGGCGGCGCTGGACATGGGCACGCGGGCGGGGGCGCCCGCGCCACGCAACCTCAATTACCCGACAACTCCCGCAGCCGGGATCGTCCTGCATTCCGAACTGCACGTGCCGATTCCCCGGCGTGGCTTGGTGCGCGCCCTTTTTGCCCTGATTCAGGTGATGTATCTCGTCTTCTACCTGAACGGTCTCGCTCACTTGCACGGTGTGGACCGCGTCGCCAGCAGCTTTCTCCCAGGCTGGAGAGCTCTCGTCATCGTCGGCGCGGTATTGGTGACGGGAGCGGCAGGGATTCCGCTGCGCTTCTACCTGCTGTCGGCGGTCGCTTTCGATTTTCGCAAGCTGGCGGAGACCTTCGGACGACTATTCCCATTCGTCCTGGCGCTGGATCAGCTCTGGGCTATCGCGCCTTTCCTGCTGCTGCCGCAGATCGGCGTGGGCATGGCGTTCGCCGCGACTGCGGCTTTACTGTATGTGCCTTTCTCGGAAAGAACTCTGGTGCGCCTGGCCTATCCACTGCAGAGCTGAGGTTCAGGATACGGGGACAGGCTGGGGCAACCCGTCCCCGCGTGAATATGCCTAGTCGCTGCTAACGATGATGGGGGCCTTGCACCCACCTCCCTGTGTCCCAAAGAAATAGATGGCCGCCAGTAGATGTTGCCTGAAACCCCCTGCCAGGGGAGATCGGCGGTCGATCTCCGCTTTAGCCGGACGAGGATTCTGCGGATCTTTGTCGTGGCATGTGCCCGCGTCACTCGGAAAATCCAAGTACAGAGTCAAATTGAGGAGCTTGGTCAGCGAATGGAAGGTCTCTCGCTCGTGGACATGGCAAACGTTGTTGGCAGGGTTGGCGTCCCAAGTCGGATCGATGGCAAACTCTATGTTTGGAGTGTCCACTTGGAGCAACAGCGGATTGAAGGTACCGCTGTCGGGCGATCCCGCGACGGAAAACCCGTTGAGCGTCGAAACGGTGTATTTCAGGGAGACAGAGGTAACGTAATTCTTCTCGGTGGAAGCATCGGGGGGATAGGTGGACCCAGCGCGGCTCCGGAAGTAGAGACCTGGAACGTAGGCCTCGGGCTTGGGAAGGCGTATGGCGTAGCGCACCAGTTTGTCGTCGAGAACATGCTGGACGTTCTTGGCGTCAATTTTCGCCCGCAGGATGTTGGGATGGATGGTGCCGGCCGCGGGCGCGGTGCGAGCCGGGACGGAGAGATCGTAAACTCCCGGGACCAGTGCTTTGTCGGAAGATTGCACGAATAGATCGCGATGGTTCGTGGTTTTCGGCGCCATGGCAATCACGCTGTTGGGGTCTTTTGGATCGGGAGCAAAAGCCCAGGGACCTTCAAAGATGACGTAGACCTCGTGGATAGTTGGCGTGGCTGTTTGTGCCGCGGGCGTGACTTCCTTGGTTTCCTTGTTGGTCTGGAGACACGCTGGCATGGTCAGGACTGCCAGGAAAACGGCAGCGGTCACGACCAGCGAAATGCGGGAGTGGCGTGGTTTTCTCATCGGTTCTCCTTTTGTGAGTTTCAGGGACGTCCGTAGGCGGCGAACGCCGCCCAATAGTAAGGGTGACGGTTCCACAACATCTTCTGCGAACTCAGGCGAGTTGCGTTGGAGACCGGCTGGCCGGAAAGCAAGAAGCCATAAAAATAGTCCACAAATGCATTGGCCTCGACCGAATCCACCGTCCAGCGGCTGGCCACCACATGAGGCACGCCGGAAGTCTGCAGAGCCTCGGCCACGCTGTCGAATCCGCGCGACCCTCCTTCGCCGGAGTCGGTGCTGCACGCCGCCAGGACGGCCAACTGCATCTTCTGCAAATTGAGATGGCGCACAGCATTCGCATCCAGAAGAACAGGAGCGGCGGTGCGCGCGTCTCGGCCCTCGAGCATCAGTCCCGTATGGTTGGAGGTGGTGATGGCGTGTCCAGCGAAATGAAAAACGGCGGCTGACGGCATCGCTTTCATAACCGCGCTGAGAGTTGCTTCCGGGCCCTCAAGGACGCGCGGGGAATGAAAGCCGCTGGCAACCGCGTCCGCGCCGGCGGGAACGTTGGGAACGACAAACAAGCCAGTATCGGGCGAAGAAGCCGCGCTGCCTACGATCAGGGCGGGCAAGTCGGGCGAAATTGCAATGTCGGGGTGCATACGCGCTTCGGAGTAGGGTCCGGGTGAGTGGACGATGGGCGCGCGCTCGATCAGGTAGTGACCGCTTGCGTCCATCAGGGCTTCGAAGGGAAGTCTGGCGAGAAAACCTTCGGTCTCGATCACCAAAGTGCGTTTCGAGTCCAGGCTTTGGCCCAGCCTTTGCTCCACCGGAGCGATGAGCAGCGAATACAAACTCTGACTGTCCCGCCGCAGCGCGCTCAATTCCGAGGCAGGATCCGCACACTGGGCATAAAAATTGGCTGCCAGATCCTCCAGTCCCTGAGGCGATTGGGGAATCCACTTCGCGCTCACCCCGCGGTCGTCATAGACCCAAATGGCGAGGCCATCGGGCAGCACTCCAAAAGCCAGTACGGTTTCGTTGGAGAGGAGAGGAAGTCGAGCAGGCAGCCGGAAGGGGTCGGGCAGGGATTGCAATGGGTCGGGACCATGCTTGCCGACACGCTGCGGCGCGCCCAGGTACCACTCGAACACATCGAGCGATTCCTGTTCGTGCCCCTGAACCAGCTCAGCTTCGGCGAGTCCCAGATACACCGGCGCCGCATCTTTGCTCCAGCTGGTTCGTTCCGCCTCGGAAGTCAAGGACGCCAGGTTTTGTTCGGCCAAGCGCAACGCCGGACGGAAGGCCTGCTCGGCCTCGGTCGCATGATGGCTGCAGAGCTGCACTTCGCCCAGGGTGGAATAAAAGAATTGGGCGAGAAGGTTATTGGAAAGTTGCCGAACCTCATCCTGGACGCTAGTCAAGCGGACCAGCGCGGCATCGAACCCACTTTGGCGCGCCTCCAGTTGAGCGGTCCTGATCTCGTTCTCGATGCGGTAGGCCCGAATGGCATCGGTCTGTGGGGCAAGAGCATACAGCCGCGCGGCTTCCGCGTACTGTTGTTTGGCAACATCAGGCTGATGGGCAGCCGTAGCCGCTTTGGCGATGTTGATGTGGGCCCAGGCGCGTAACAACATATCTTCGTCCGCATCGATCAGGGCCGCGGCTTCGCGCCCGCTTGCCAGTTGCAAATTTGACTGACCGGCGGAGTCGGCGGCGTACGATATGTCGTAATAAAGGTTGTAGCCCTGCATAGCGGGAAATTGTCCCGACCAGTAGCGTTCCAGGCCGGCGCAGGCGAGTTTCCAGCCGCCCGGCCGGTCACCGGCGTCGAATTTACCGTCTGCAAGAAATGCCAGAGCCCGCAGATAAAGGCCGCCGTAGCGAGCCTGCTGGGCGCGATCCTCGGCGCGACGCGCGGCTTTTTCGAAGGTGCCAAAATCGCCCATCAATGCCGAACAGACGCCTTCCTCCAGGCCAAGCTGAATCTGCACCCAGGGGTACGAATAACCCCGGGACTCCGCTGCCGCAGCTATTGCCTGTCGTCGGCACGATTCGCTTCGGCGCGAGATCTGGGAGGAGAGCGACTGTTCGAATTCCGCGCGCAGCGCTCCCGCCGTGTTGCCGGAAGCGCGAAAGAGCTTTTCGGCCATGTCAGCCTGTTCGCGGGAGAAGCGATAGTCGCCGGTATCATTGGCTTTGACGGCTTGGGCGAGCTCGTTTGCCGCTTGCGGAAAATGTCGCGCCGATGAGCCTTGCAGAAGATCAGCCAGCCATCGGTCGCCGTGTTGCCGGCTGGTCAGGTCCGCCAAAAAAAAAAGCGCCTGCCCGGCGCTCGGATCGGCGATAGCTTTCGCTTCGGGAAAAGCCTTCGGCAACCAGGAGCGGACCGCTTCGTGCAGATATTCCTCGACCCGAGGGTCGATCTCGGCGCCAGGACTACCGCTGGCGGCCACGGCAGCCACCTGGGCGGGAGATAGAAGCGGTGTCGCCTGGCCCGCGTGCTCTTTCAACTTTTCACGCACCGCGTTGGCCCGGCTGCGGGCCTCTTCAGCCCACTGGGAACCCGGATCCGCGCGCAGGTAATGCTCCCAATCATCGAGCGCCTGCTGATAAAGGAACTGATGTTCCGCGACAATCGCGCGATTGAAGAGCGCCACTGGATCGTCGGGCTTCAGCTTCAATGCCTGACTTAGGTACTCGTAAGCTGCTCCCAGATCTTCCTTCCGGTCTTCCTGCTGGGCACGCTGGAAATAGGCGGTAGCGAGATCGGTCAGGAGCGCGGGCGAATGTGGGTCCAACTCCAAGGCGCGGCGCAGAGCTTCGACCGCCGCGTCGTATTTGCCCTCCAGCACATCCGCCTCTGCCGACGCTTGCAGCCAGGAGGGATCGGTGGGATGCGATTCCAGTTGGCTGGCAATCAGCGCTTCCGCCTTTAACAGCGCTGCCGGACGGCTGATAAAGGAGGCTGCCGGCCCGAGCGACACCCGCAGAGGCGCATAGCCGGCGCCTGCGATCCTGAGTTCCAGGGTGCGTTTCTCCGTGTAAGCGCGGGCCAGGAGCTGGTCGGCGGCGGCTGGCTGGTTCCGGTGTATTGCCACCCACGATCCCACCCCGACGACGGCTAGAAGAGATGCTCCCGCCATCGCCAGGCGCGGAACGGTCCGCCACCTCTGCCACCACGGCGTGGATTCCCGAGCTGGCGCCGAATGCCGAGTCCCAGTAATTCGCTGGGCCAGTTCCTGCTGCCACTCCGCGCTTGCGCTCTGGAGGGCCGCGATATGCTTCTGCTCTGCTTCGGTAATCTCTCCGTTCAGATCGGCCATCTCGGCTACCGCCCCGTGCAGCAGCGGTCCGCAGTGATCACAGCGGCTGGCATGTTCAATGTAAGCAAGCGTCTCGCCGGGTGGTGTCAGGCCGCCGGCAATCTCATGCCACACCGCCGGGCCCGGACAATCGCCCTGGCGCAGTGCGGAATCAGCCGGTCTCAAGCTCTTCAGTTGGTGATCCAGCAAGGCCAGCCCCTCAAATTGCTCCCGGCAGGCCGGGCAGGCGGCCAGATGAGGGTGAACATCCGCCGCGTCCAGTACGGATTCTGTACGACAGCGTGATTCCTCGAGCAGTCTCGCCAGCTCAGCACTCCCGATATGCCCGTTAGGATTTTCTTCCAAAACTAAGTCCCCAATCTATTAGAACGATTTTGCCGATTCAGAACCTTCACGTCGCGGTGTGGGGTGGAGCTTATAAGGTGACCGCGAATCATAATTGCCAGGCGCATCAACACGCTTTCCACACCCTCCGTCGTCAGGCCAATGGATGGGATGGATGCTATCTCGCTGGCAGTAAGTCCTTGCCGGTGGCGAAGCCAGAAAATCGTGCGATTTCGTTCCTGGTCCTTCCCCGCCGCAACTTGTCTCAGAATCTTGTCGATCTGCTCCAGCTGAATCCGCTGGCTCACCGCCTCAAAGCTGTCGCTGACGGTCGTTTTTGGGTCGATTTGCGCTGCTTCCCTGATTGCTTCCGTCTGGCCCGCGCCCCGTTTTGCCGCCCGCGCGGACTTGAAATGATCGTGGACGACATTCGCCGCCACCACTTTCAAGAATCCATAGATGGAATCTTCGTGCCGCGGCTGAAAAGACCGCAGTAAGCGGCTATCGTTCTCGCAGAGCTTCAGGTAGGTATCCTGCGTCAGGTCGTCCAGTTGCGCGCGTGACGGTTCGCCCCATTGGCGGGCGGTCCGCAGCACGGCGGCGGCGATCACCAGCTGAAATCGCCGAATGAATTCCACCCACGCCCTCTCGTCTTTCGAGCCAGCGCACGCAGTTACTAACTCCCTCGACGACAGATTTACGTAGTGCGCCAAAGTAACCACTCCCAGCTTGGGCGGATTTTACAACAGTCTTGTTACTAATAGCGTTAAAACATCAGGGTATGAAAGATCGGTGGGTTCGCCGGTCCGCGTCCAGCGCGGTGAACCGCAAAACGAGTTGCCCAGACGCATCAGGCCAGCAGTTTCGCCGCTTCCTTGGCATAGTAAGTCAGAATAATGCTCGCTCCCGCGCGGCGTATGCAGAGTAACGACTCCATCATTACGCGTTCCCGGTCGATCCACTGGTTGCGGGCCGCCGCCTCGATCATCGCGTACTCGCCCGACACCTGATACGCCGCCAGCGGCAGGTCGAAACGTTCGCGGGCCGCGGCAATCACATCCAGGTAAGGCATGGCCGGCTTCACCATGATCATGTCCGCTCCTTCTTCAACGTCTAACTCGATCTCCCGCATCGCCTCGCGAATGTTCGCCGGGTCCATCTGGTAGGAACGGCGATCTCCGAACTGGGGCGCGGAATCTGCCGCCTCCCGGAAAGGCCCATAGAAACCGGAAGAGAACTTCGCCGCATAGGAGAGAATTGGCGTATTTTCGAACCCAACCTGGTCGAGAGCCGCGCGAATCGCTCCGACCCGTCCATCCATCATGTCCGAAGGCGCGATGATGTCCACACCCGACCGCGCCAGCGAAACCGAGGTGCGCGCCAGCAACTCCAGGCTCGCATCATTCACGATCTCGTACTCAGGTTGGATCGCCGCACGAGCAATAGACTCGGCCATCTCCTCGATCGCTTTTTTCTTTTCCGCAGGGCCCCTGGCTGAGATCGCCATCGTCTTCTTTGTGCCCTTAGGCGCGCCCAGCGCTTGCGGCGCCGCCTTCACGATGCCGCAATGCCCATGCGACATGTATTCGCACAGGCAGACATCGCCCATCACCAGGACGTCGCGCACCTCGCGCTTGATGGCGCGCGCCGCCCGCTGCACGATGCCATCCTCCTCCCAGGCGCCGGTGGCCACCTCGTCCTTTTTCTCCGGCAGTCCGAACAAAATAACCGATAACACTCCCAGCGCCCGCGTCTCACGGACTTCCTTCACTGCCTCGTCGACCGAAACATTGAAGACGCCGGGCATGGAGCGCACTTCCTTCCTGATCCCAGTTCCGGGGCAAATAAACAGTGGATACACGAAAGATTCCGGCGTAAGCCGGGTCTCGCGGACCAGCGCACGCAGCGTTTCAGTGCGCCGCAAACGGCGCAGGCGATTAATAGGGAATGCCATGACACGCAATTTTAGCAGTCGCCGCAGGAATCGCGATTGGACTGGGTCACCGCACGCCGTGACCTCCATCACCCGCGCCCCTACCCCGGGGACATCGAGCGTGGCCCGGCGCTTCCGCACTGGGAAGAGGAAGAAATGATTTAAGTCCCGAAGGAGGCTGTGTCGTTCCTCGAGGCCGGGCGAAACGCTGGTGCTGCGATGTCTCGAGCCGCGAAGCGGCAGAACAGGAAAGCCCGGCACGTGAGTGCCGGGAAGGCGGAAGTGGGACGAATCAAGTCCCGCAAGGGACGACACCCGAATCTTGCCTTTGGACCAGCCTTCAGCGAAAGAAACGGATTCTTGTATTCCCAGGGATCATCGCGCCCGCGACGACCACTACGACGATCACGATCACGAGTTCCATACCGCCCTCACAATCTCGCTCTCACCATCAAGCAATCAGCGTTCAGCTTACGTTCTCTTGCAGAAAAGGCAAGTTACGGCAGTGGGGGTGCGAGATCGCGGAGATGTTCTCGGAAGCGGACTCAGCCGGAAACTTCGACATCGGCGTCGGAAAAGACCTCGGCAGTGAAAGCCTCGAGAGTTGCGGCCTTGCGCCAGGCGTCCAGTGGCAGGGCCGCCTTGCGGCAGGTTTGCTCCAGAAAAGTTTCCCGGTTCCAACCATGTTCGACAGGGACCTGGGGCAGCAGCAAGCCGCGCCGATTTCCTTCCACTACCACCAAGCCGTGGCGCCCGACTTCCACCGCATCGGGATGAATCGGGAACAGTAGGGAGAGCACGCTGAGAGAAACCTCCAGCTTGGGAGCCTCCTCTTTCGTCACCGGCAGGAAACGCGAATCTCCGAAGGCCGCAGCGCGCGCGGTTTCGGCCACGGCGCGATACAGCGGCGCGATGGGCACCGGATAGCCGACGCATCCCCGTAGTTCACGATGAAGCTCGCGGTGAAGCTCGAGCGGGAGGTCGCCGGGAAGATCGTCCTCATCGGTCGACAGATAAAGAGTCGTGAAGACGCCCCGCGGCTCCGATAGTCCGGGTGGAAAAGGCGGCGCGACCGGAAAAGGCCGGCGCTCCAGAAAAGAAAGGATCGCGTCGTGCGCAACGCGCAGCAGAATCCGGCGCTGCTCCAGAGAAAATTCTGCCGATAACGCAGCCGCGTCGCGAGCCCCTTCGCCCGCCAGGGGACTTTCAGCCGGCTTTTCAGACAGCCTGGACATCGCTTTTTCTCCGCCGGGTGAGGACGAAGGACCGGCGCCGCCGCTTCTCCGACTTGCGGTCGATCCGCGACCAGAAGGCCACGAAGTAGTCGAGTGCGGAAACCAGCGAAAGCAGAACCATGAACCAGATGGCGGTCCACGCAATCCAGTGGACCGGTAAAAAGAAATTGCCGTATACCGGCCATTCGCGCCAGCGGCGAGCCAGAATCACCGCTACCACGGAAATGATCTGCACCAGCATCTTGAACTTGCCCAGTTCGCTCGCTTGAATCGTAAAACCTTCGGACGCGGCAATGGAGCGCAGCCCGCTTACCAGAAACTCACGGCCAATGACGACGACTGCCATCCATGCCGGCACCAGCGCCGGATTAAACTGCACCAGCGTGATGAAGGCGGCAGCGATCAGCAACTTGTCGGCCACCGGATCGAGCAGCATCCCCGTGGTCGTGATCTGGCCACGCCGGCGCGCCAGATAGCCGTCAATCCCGTCGGTGATCGAAGCCAGTATGAAAACCACCGAAGCCAGGATTTCTCGTTCCCCGCTCTGCTCGCCCGCGAAGCGCGAGGTGCAGAGAATCCATATGAGCAGCGGGATCGCCGCAATGCGAGTAAGCGTAATGTAGTTGGGAAGATTCACGCGATGACTGAGCCAGGGCCGTCGAGAGCGGTCAATGTGATTATCCTCTACATCCGAGGCCAAGGCAACGGACGGAAGGGGACGGAAGGGCAGGGTACAAAACGGGCGCCATTTTACGTCGGCCCGGTCATGAAAATGATGAAAGTTGATAAGAGTTGAGAGAAGCTCTCCACCGCGGAGAACGCAGAGCCCGGAAGTCTTTGGATCAGGTTCTTCTCGGCGCACTCCGCGTCTCGGCGGTGAGCATGCTCACTTCTGTTTGGCGATGATCTTGTCTTTGATCTTGTCGTAGGTGGCTGCGGGGATGATTTTCTTTCTTACGAGATCGTCCTTTCTGGCGTAGGGACGGCCGGCGATGATCTTCTGTGAGTAGGCCGGTCCGATGCCTGGCAGAGCCTCCAGTTGGTCTTTCGTCGCCGAGTTGATGTCGAGCAGATCGGCCTTGGCAGCCGCGGCAGTTGGGGTTGTGGCCGGCGTCTTGGCGGTTTGCGCCACAGCCATTCCGCCGATCAGGCTAAGCGCGAAAAATGCGGTGAGAATTCTGGTCATGAAGTTCTTAGTCACGATTGTTTCTCCTTAGATTATTTGAAACGCGTTTGATATGAAATAAGCTCCGGTCACCTCTGAGCTTCTTTATACCCGGCAGCCTTCGCTTCGGCTTCGGTCATGAACTTTCCGTTCTTCGTCTTGCCGTACCAGCGGCCGTTCTTGTGATAGACGCCGCTCTCGGTATTGACCCAAACCTTGCCGCTGGCCTTAGCGGCGGCAATCTCCGAACTGGACGGCTTGCCCGTCGTCTTGGGCGCAGCCACGTTGCCGGAGGCAGCCGGCGCGGCTGAAGCAGCCGGAGTTGCGCTGGAACTAGCCGGAGCCGCGGGTTTTGCGGCGGAACTGGCGCCGCTCGAACTCGCCTGCGCCGTCGCCAAAGCAGGCGAAATGGCAACCGTCAACATCAGGCAGAAAGCGAGCATCCAGAAACTAAGTTTTCTCGGTGCGTAATTCATCTCTCCTCCAAGTTGCACTGTGAGCGTTCAGAACCATCGGATCCGATGGAGCGCCGGGACTGCTCGCCCGGCAGGACGGGCGAGACGCCCGTCGCTCCACAGCTCTTTAGGCATAAATCCCGCGCTGGCGGATGGTGTATGCCACGCGGTCAATCGCCAGCATATAGGCGGCAATCCGGTTGTTCACGCCATGCGCTTCAGAGTACCGGACAACATCGTCGAACGCCTCATCCATGATTTCCTGAAGATGCTCGTTGACCACCGATTCCTTCCAGAAGTAACCTTGCCGATCCTGCACCCACTCGAAGTAAGAAGTAGTGACTCCGCCAGCGTTCGCCAAGATGTCGGGAATCACAAAAACTTTCTTCTCCGAAAGAACATCGTCGGCGGCCGCGGTCGTGGGACCATTCGCGCCCTCGGCCAGGATCTTGCATTTCACGCGGTCCGCGTTCTGGCTGGTGATCTGGTTTTCGGTCGCCGCCGGAATCAGAATGTCGCAATCGGCCAGCAACAGCTCGGCCGGATCATAACCCTCGGCACCCGGGAAGCCGTGAATGGTGCCACTGCGCTGCCGAAATTCCCACAGCGCTTCCACGTCGATGCCCTCTTTCCTGTACAAGCCACCGTCAACTTCGACGATGCCGATAACCTTGTATCCGGCGTCCGCCATGAGCCGGGCCGCGTTCGAACCGACGTTGCCGAAGCCCTGCACGATGACGCGCGTCGTGTCGCGATTCAGGCGGAGTTTCTTGATCGCCTTTTCGCAGACCATGAGCACTCCGCGCCCCGTAGCCTCGCGGCGCCCCCGCGATCCGCCGATGTTGATCGGCTTGCCGGTGACCACAGCAGTTACGGTCTGGCGCGCATGCATCGAATAGGTGTCCATGATCCAGGCCATGGTCTGTTCGTTGGTGTTCACGTCGGGTGCGGGGACATCCTTCTCGGGCCCTATGAAATCGAACAGCTCGGCCGTGTAGCGGCGAGTCATGCGCTCCAACTCTCCCTGCGACATTCGGTGCGGATCGCAGATGATGCCCCCCTTGGCTCCGCCGAACGGGATGTTCACCACCGCGCACTTCCACGTCATCCAGCTCGCCAGCGCGCGAACTTCGTCAAGATTCACGTCGGGTCCATAGCGCAGGCCGCCCTTGGCCGGACCGCGGGCAATCGAGTGCTGCACCCGGTATCCCGTGAAAACTTCCAGGTGCCCGTCATCCATCATTACCGGAATATGAACAATGATTTCGCGGCTCGGACTCCGCAGAACCCTCCACAGTCCTTCATCGAGATTCAGCTTGCGCGCGGCCAGGTCGAAGCGGGCGGCTTGCGCCTGCCACGGATTAGTTTCCTGCTCAAGATCCACTATCGTCATAAGAGTCTCCGCATCATTTGCGACCGCGATTTTCCGCCCAACCCGGGCAAGCTTCGCAAAGTATATTGCCGCCCCGCAGGCGAGGCAAGCGAAGGGAGTGCCAAACCGAGTACCGTATTTACAATGTGCGCACCTCAGTGTACACTCATTGTGCATACAGAAAGGAACCGATGCCAGCCACCGGAACAAAGACCGGGAAGAATCGCGATGAAACCATCAACCTGCGCGCCAGCCGGCGACAGAAAGCCCTGATCGACCGCGCGGCGGATGCGCTCGGCCGCAACCGGTCCGATTTCATGCTCGAAACCGCGTGCCGGGAAGCGGAAGCCGTGTTGCTTGACCGGCGGTATTTCGCTCTGTCGAGCGACGAATTCAAGCGCTTCACGTCCATGCTTGACAAGCCTCCGGCGAGCAACGCAAGGCTGCGGCATCTGCTGAAGACGAAAGCGCCTTGGGAGCAATAGAAGTGACCCGCAGCGGCCAACCATTAAGTGCACCCGGGAAACTGCGCGCGGATCACGATCTCTCGCAATTCGATTGCGGAGAGCCGTCCCTCGACGAATGGCTGCGAAGGCGGGCGCTCCAAAATGAGGAAAGCCGTGCTTCGCGCACCTACGTAGTCTGCGCCGGCCAGCAGGTGGTCGGCTATTATGCCCTGGCGGTTGGCGCCGTGGCCCATGCGGAAGCGCCGGGCCGGGTCCGGCGCAACATGCCCGATCCGGTGCCGGTCATGATCGTCGGCCGCTTGGCTGTCCACAATGACTTTCAGGGGAGAAAGATCGGGCCCGCGCTGTTGCGCGATGCGGTATTGCGTACGTTGCAAGCCGCGGAGATTGCCGGCATCCGCGCCATCCTGGTACACGCAATTTCAGAGCGGGCACGGCAGTTCTATGAAGACTGCGGGTTCATTGCGTCTCCAATGGATCCCTTGACGTTGATGATCACTGTGGTGGAAGCTGTGAAGGCGTTCGTTGGCAAGGATGCCACCTAGGTCAAACGCTTCCAAGCTCAGCCGGGTAGTAAGTTGCGAAAAACTTAGGTTCCGTATCAAGGGTATCGCTTTAGCGATACCGTAAGTCCTCGAAATCAGGCAGCCTCTTTAGGGGCTGGCCGTCGAGATTCATGCGATGCTAGACACATGATCCGTCCCGACTACAAAGAGTTCCTGCGATTGTCGCGCGGAGCCACGCTGGTTCCGGTGGCGAAGTCGATCGCCGCCGACCTGCTGACGCCGGTTTCCGCCTTCCTTGCCGTGGCTGACCAGGAGCCCGATGCCTTCCTGCTGGAGTCGGTCGAAGGTGGCGAGAAGATTGGACGCTACACTTTTCTCGGCGTGCGTCCGTTTCTGCGCCTGGAGTCGCGCGGCGCCGAAATCAAGATCGAGCGTGGCCGAAAAGTCGAGCGGCGCAAGGGAAATGTTTTCGAAGTGATCAAGGAACTGTTGCAGCAGCATCGTCCAGCCGCGATGGAAGGCCTGCCGCCGTTCACCGCCGGCGCCGTCGGCTATTGCGCGTATGACATCGTGCGCCAACTCGAGAACATCGGCGAGCACGCTGTCGACGACCTCGACGTTCCCGATTGCGTGCTGATGTTTTTCGACCGCGTCCTGGCCTTCGATCACCTGCGTCACCAGATCCACATCGTGGCCTCGGCGGACGTGACCCGCGAAACGCCCATAGTCGCCTACGAACGCGCCGTCAAGGACATCGAGCGCATAGAGAAAAAACTCGCCGCCGGATGGAAGCCGGCATACTGGGGCAGACCTGCCACCCAGTCAAGGCTGGCAAAGTCGAAGTTGAAGACGCACGCACGCACTTCGAAGCCAAAATTTCTGGAAAGCGTCCGCCGAGCCAAGGAGTACATCACCGCCGGAGACATCTTCCAGGTCGTGCTTTCGCAGCGCTGGGATTTCGAGCCCGGAGTAACTCCGCTCGACCTCTATCGTTCGCTGCGCACGGTGAATCCGTCGCCCTACATGTATTTCCTGCGCTTCGGGGGAGGCCGGAACGCAAGCAAGAAAAATTCCGGAGGAATGCACGTGCTCGGTTCGTCTCCAGAAATGCTGGTGCGTGCCGCCGGACGCAAGCTCGAATACCGGCCGATTGCCGGCACGCATCCCCGTGGACGCGACGAAGCCGAAGACGCGGCGCTCGAACAGAAAATGCTCACCGACGAGAAAGAACGCGCCGAGCACGTGATGCTGGTCGATCTAGGCCGCAACGACCTTGGCCGTGTAAGCGAGTATGGCTCGGTAAAAGTTCGCAATCTCATGTATGTGGAGCGCTACTCGCACGTGATGCACCTGGTCTCGGCGCTCGAAGGCCGCCTGCGTCCCGAACTCAATGCGATGGACGCCTTCGCAGCCTGCTTTCCCGCCGGAACGCTGAGCGGCGCCCCGAAAGTTCGTGCCATGCAGATCATCGAAGAGCTGGAGCCAACCCGCCGCGGCGTCTACGGCGGTTCCGTCCTCTACGCCGATTTCGCCGGCAATCTGGATTCGTGCATCGCCATTCGGACGCTGCTCATGCAAGGCAAGAAGGCATACCTGCAAGCGGGAGCCGGGATCGTAGCTGATTCCGATCCGCAGCGTGAGTTTGAAGAGTCGGAAAACAAGGCGCGAGCCGTGCTGCGCGCAGTGGAGATGGCCAGGGGAAGTGGGTAGGACTTGATCTTCGATCGTGAGCGAAATCGCTGATTTCATCAGTTATGATGATCGGCGCGCTAAGTCAGGCGACGAAGTCGGCTAGCAAACGTGATGACACAGCGCTCGTCAGTGTCTGCCCTCGTGGAGTGCCCGTTTGCCGCCAAAAGTACACGATGGAACCCAGGCTCTGCGGCGCCCGATGTGCTTCCGCAAGCATCGATTCAACAAGTTGCGCGTCGCCGCCGACGGCCACTCAAGTGCACCAATTAGATTAGAGTGAGCATTCCTTCTCCTCTTTCAGGTTCCCTGAGCTCAGTCAGCCCATCTGAAGTTGTCCCTCTTAGTCATGGTCTTGGTCTTGCGATGAAGGAGGAACTGCGTTATGACACTAGTGACGACGGACTTCCGAGTTAAGTTCGACCAAATGGGCAAAATCTCGCTGATGCGAGTCGAGGGGCAGCTCACGGATGAATCGCTGCCGGAGCTTTATGAGGTGAGTCGACGATATTCGGACGCGATCGATGCCCGCGTGAGCATTGTGGACTTGTCGTCTGTTAGCGAGTTTGACGTATCCAGCCAATCTATCTGGAAACTGGCACGTCAGAAACCGGGCAGCGTCGACCCGACGCGCGGTTGCTTTATTGTCGCCCCGGAAGGATATGCATTTGGTCTATGTCGCATGTTCCAGATTCTAGGGGAGGCTGCACGGCCACGACTGCAAATCGTACGCACCATGGGCGAGGCGTTCGCGGAAATCGGCATTCGATCCCCATGGCCCAACTCAGAGCGGGATAAGAGCGGCACAATCACGTTGCAACAAGCCAGAGCAGCGTTACAAACCGCCATTCTCTGATTCTTGCCCGTTAAGCTTAGTCAGAACTTATGCTGCCGCTTCCCCTTGCATGGCTTTTGTGAAACTCATTATTGCCTGCGTCAGCTGTGCATCGACTTCGTCCGCAATCTTCATGACGTCGGGCAATTGCAAAAAAATTCCCAACATCGGCTTCAGCTGTGTGAGCTCTCAGGCGGCGCGGCAATCCAGAACAGGGTGACATACCTGGTGAACTTCGGAGAATCTGGCAAGAACTTCATCGAAATAGGCAAGACGCTTAAGGTTCAGGAAATTATGCTTAGGCTTGCGGTGCTTTTGAGGCAGACGGAATTTCGCGGTATAGGAGAAACAATGCAAAAACGCAAACTTGGAAAAAGCAATTTGGAAGTCTCGGCTCTCGGCCTCGGCTGCATGGGAATGAGCTTTTCCTACGGTCCTCCCAAAGACAAACAGGAGATGACCTCACTTCTCCATGCCGCCGTGGAACGTGGCATCACATTCTTTGATACCGCCGAAGTCTACGGCCCGTTCACGAACGAAGAACTCGTGGGCGAAGCGCTCGCTCCGTTCCGCGGGAAGGTCGTGATCGCCACCAAGTTTGGATTCGATCTGAGTGGCAGCGATCATCGGCCGGGAGCGGCGGGTCTGAATAGCCGGCCCGAGCACATCAAGGAGGCTGTCGAAGGCTCGCTCAAGCGGCTCAAGGTCGAGACCATCGACCTGCTCTATCAGCACCGGGTCGACCCGAACGTGCCGATTGAAGACGTCGCCGGGGCGGTGAAGGGACTGATTCATGCAGGCAAGGTCAAGCACTTCGGGCTTTCTGAGGCCGGCGCAAAGACAATTCGTCGCGCACATGCTGTCCAGCCGATCACCGCTCTTCAGAGCGAATATTCGCTGTGGACAAGAACTCCAGAGAAGGAAGTGATACCAACCCTCGAGGAGCTCGGGATCGGTTTCGTACCGTATAGCCCTCTGGGCAAGGGATTCCTGACGGGAGCGATGAACGAAAGCACGAAATTTGAGAGTACCGACTTCCGCAGTACTCTCCCTCGCTTTACGCCAGAGGCTCTCAAGGCGAACCATGAGCTGATTGACCTGCTCGGCGGCATTGCGAAGCGGAAGAAAGCGACTCCTGCTCAGATCGCGCTCGCCTGGCTGCTCGCGCAAAAGCCATGGATAGCTCCGATCCCAGGCACGACGAAACTAAACCGCTTGGAAGAGAACATCGGAGCGGCGGCCGTCGAGTTAACCGCCGATGACCTCCGCGATATCGATAGCGCGGCCTCAAAGATCAAAGTGGAAGGCGCTCGATATCCGGAAAAACTCGAGAAGATGACCGGTCTCTGAAAGGTAAGTGCATGTACAACGCGAAAGCTTATTCGGCTGCTAGTGCGACATCGCCGCTGGCCTCGGCCACGATTACGCGGCGCGATCCAACCGAACACGACGTTCAGATTGAAATCCTGTTCTGCGGCATCTGCCACTCTGACCTCCATTCGGTCCGCAACGAGTGGAGCGAGTTCATGCCCACTGTCTACCCGATTGTCCCCGGCCATGAGATCGTCGGCCGCGTCACCAAGGTTGGCTCGGCAGTCACCAAGTTCAAGCTTGGCGACCTCGCCGCCGTCGGCTGCCTGGTCGACTCGGACCGCACCTGCCCCCGGTGCAAAGCGGGGCTGGAGCAGTTCTGCCCAAACCTGACGCTGACCTTCAACTTCCCCGACAAGCATCTCGGAGGCGTGACCTACGGCGGCTATTCCGATAGCGTTGTCGTCGATGAACACTTCGTGTTGCGCGTCCCCTCCGACCTTGATCTCGCCGGAGCCGCGCCGCTGCTCTGCGCTGGCATCACAACCTATTCGCCCATGCGCCACTGGGGCATCACTAAAGGCAAGAAGGTTGGCGTGGTCGGTCTCGGCGGACTGGGTCACATGGGCGTGAAGTTTGCACATGCGCTCGGAGCCCACGTCGTGGTTTTCACCACCTCGCCCAACAAGAAGGAGGACGCTCTCCGCCTCGGCGCGGACGAGGTCGTCGTTTCCCGCAATGCGAACGAGATGCAGAAGCACACAAGCAGCTTCGATTTCATCCTCGACGCAGTCTCCGCCGAGCACGATCTCAATGCCTATCTCAACCTGCTCGGGCTCGACGGCAACCTTACCCTTGTCGGCGCACCCGCGAAACCGCTGGGTGTCTCTGCGTTCAGCCTGATCATGGCCCGCCGCAATCTCTCCGGCTCTAACATCGGCGGTATCCCCGAAACCCAGGAGATGCTCGACTTCTGCGGGCAGCACAACATCACCGCCGATGTCGAAGTGATCCCAATTCAGAAGGTCAACGAAGCTTACGAGAGAGTGCTCAAGTCCGATGTGAAGTACCGCTTCTCCATCGATATGGCCTCTCTCAAGTTATAGAGGTGAATCAAGGAAAAGGAAGTCAGAAGATGGACATCAAGAGAAATGGCACGCAACCTTCCGTCAAGGGACCGGCAGAGTGGTTCACGGGCACGGTACGAATCGATCCACTCTTTCAGGCACCCGATCCGGCGCTTGTTCAAGGCGCCAGCGTAACTTTCGAGCCAGGCGCGCGGACTGCATGGCACACGCATCCCCTCGGTCAGACGCTGATCGTAACGGCCGGTTGCGGCTGGGCACAACGTTGGGGCGCGCCGGTCGAGGAAATCCGCCCGGGTGATGTGATCTGGTTTGCGCCCGGTGAGAAGCACTGGCATGGGGCGAGGCCAACCACGGCCATGACGCACATCGCCATTCAGGAAAAGCTCGACGGGAAGGTTGTCGAGTGGATGGAACAGGTCAGCGACGAACAATACCGGGCCGGAAAATAAAGGACATTGCGATGAGCAATAAGCCAACGCGGAACGATACTCTAAAAGACCGCCTTTCCCGATCTCGCGAAATTACGATCACCGTGACGGGCAGAAAGTCAGGACGCGCCATCTCAATCCCAGTCTGGTTCGTATGGGAGGACGAGAAGCTTTACCTCCTGCCGGTGCATGGGTCGGATACACAGTGGTACAAGAACGTGCTCAACAACCCGACGATTCGGGTCGGTGCGCGGGGCGCAGAGGCTGAAGTCAAGGTTGTTCTTGTCACTGAGGCCACACAGGCGTCGTCGGTGGTTGAAAAATTCCGCGCCAAGTACGGGACCGGCGACGTGAAAAAGTATTATTCAAAGTTCGACGTTGCCGTTTTCGCTCAGACGCACTCAACGCCACAATGATCGCGAACGGAAGAGAGGCGTGCCGTTTACGTCACTCCGGCCGATGCGAGCATGGTCAATGCCTCGAATGGCTGGAACTCTTCGGTCACCGGTTGCGTACCCTGAGGATGCGACTTTTACTCTTTCTCGCAGCGGCGTCCCTTTGCTCATGTCCCGCCAATGCGCAACCGAACAAACAGCTGACGGGCAATTCTCAAGTGCAGCCGCGATCCGATAACAAACAGCCGGTGGCCAAGCCCGTTTGGCCACCACAGATTGAGATGCGTGTGCCGTTCGAGCCCACAGCATTCCCAAGCGGACCATATATCTATGTTATGTATGAGCTGCATCTGACGAACTTCGGGCCAGTTCCTGTTTCCCTGAGCCGCATTGAAGTGCTCGACGCAGCTGCGGGAACCGCCCAACCGGCTGCGACCTTCGACGCAGAGCAGCTTGAAACCATGGTGCAGCCTTTAGGTGGCAAGACACTTTCTGACCCCAAGGGAAGGCTCCTAATCGCCGATGGCCAGAGCGCCATCGTTTTTATGTCAATAGCGTTCGATCGCGCCTCACATATTCCAGACAGGCTGCTTCATCACGTGATCACGACCGACTCGGTAGCCGAAGGCGCAGTCATCGCCACACATCACACTGCCCTGCATGTGCTCGGGCCGCCGGTAGAAGGAGCAAACTGGCTTGCAGAAGATGGTCCGAGTAACGATCAAGACAATCATCATAGGCGTGGAGTGGTCATTCTGGATGGCCGGGCGGTAGACTCACGGCGCTACGCGATCGACTGGAAACAGGTCAAAGACGATGCGTCATTCTCCGACGACTCGAAGGACGTGCACTCCTATTATTCCTACGGGAAAGTAGTGCTGGCCGTCGCCGACGGCCGTGTGGTAACGGCAAGAGATGGTCTCCCCGATAACGTCCCCGGACACGGCGAGTCGTTCCACCCTGCCGTGCCGACTACGCTGGAAACAGTTGCGGGAAACACGATCACCCTCGACGTGGGTGGCGGTCAATTTGCGTACTACATGCATCTGCAACCGGGAAGTCTGCGCGTGAAGACAGGGGACCGTGTGCGGCGCGGCCAGGTGCTGGCGCGCATCGGCTCTTCCGGCGATGCCCGCGAGCCACACCTGCATTTCGAAGTCACCACTTCGTCGAAACTGCTGGCAGGCGAGGGCGTGCCTTATCTCATCGACCGGTACCACTGCAAGAACACGAGTGGCGGGCCTATAGAACAACGCATACACGAGATGCCTATGAATAAAAGCGTCGTCGCATTCGGGGAGGCCACGAGATAGGCGCAACGAAATGAGCGCTATCATGATCGCAAAGGAGGTATTCTCGAAGGCGTGAAAACCAACGGCAAACCTGCACTTGCGTGGCCGGCAGACAAGATTGCGGGCGCAAACGAACCGGACACGGCCAAGTTAGCCCGTTTGATTGCCGCCTATGCCCCTCACGACGATAGTTTTGAGCTGCGCGTCCCCGGTTTGCACGCCAGCCGCTTTTCACGAATCAACACAGAGTGTTTTCATTCCGTCCGGTCGCCCTCGTTGTGCATGGTCGCCCAAGGAGCGAAGACCGTCATCGTGGGACAGGAGGTCTACGAGTACGATGCGTCACGCATGATCGTATTCTCCGTTGCCCTGCCAGTTGCTTCCCAGATCACGCGAGCCAGCCATTCCGAGCCCTACCTCGCGCTAAGGCTGGATCTCGACCCGCGCAAGATTGCGGATCTGGTTTTGAAGGTATATCCGCACGGTTTGCCTCCAGTGCAGGAGAGGCGCGCCGTTTACGTCACTCCGGCCGATGCGAGCGTGGTGAACGCCGCGACGAGGTTGATGGAGTGTCTCACGCAGCCCGGAGATGCTGAGCTACTCGCCCCGCTTGTGATCGATGAGATTCTGATCCGGCTACTACGCAGCCCAATTGGCGTTCGCGTCGCTCAAATGGGCTTTGCAGAATCTAACGTCCACCGCGTTGCGAAGGCCATCTCCTGGGTACGCGCCAACTTCTCTCAACCCATGAAGGTCGAAGATCTGGCCGGGCTGGTGCACATGAGTGTTTCGTCTTTCCATGAGCACTTTAAGTCCGTCACTTCGATGAGCCCACTGCACTATCAAAAGGTGCTGCGACTCCAGGAGGCGAGGCGTCTGATGTTGTCGACAATTATGGATGCAGGCACTGCGAGTCAGCGCGTGGGCTATCTAAGCGCTTCGCAGTTCAGCAGAGAATACAGCCGCTTCTTCGGGAGTGCGCCGACCAAGGACATCGCCAGGTTGCGTCAAGAAGCTGGACTTTGGGCCTGACCCTCGGGAGCTATTGGCGATAACCTAATGAGACTTCCTGGAGCCTGGTTCGTGGCGGCGGGGTATTGCCCCACTGAGACCGGGCGAAGCTCCTCTCCACACATGCTAGAATCGATATTGTGATGCCCCGGACCGATGCTTCCTGATATCGACAAATTGCTGGAACTGCAGATCGCGGATAAAGAGATCCGCAGACTGCGGGACGAAGTGGCCGCGCTGCCGAAACGCGTGGCGGTGATCGAGCAGAAGCTGGCTGGGACCAAGGCGCACCTGGAAAAGGCGCGGACCGCGGCCAAGGGCGACGAAGCCAACCGCAAGAAGTTCGAAGCCAACATCAAAGACCTGCAAGGCAAGATCTCCAAGTATCGCGACCAGTCCCTGGACGTAAAAACCAACGAACAGTACAAAGCCATTCTGAGCGAGATCCAGTTTGCGGAGCAGGAGATACGCCTTAACGAGGACCGCATCCTGGAAGTGATGGTCAACGTCGAGACGCGCGAAAAGGACGTCAAAGCGGCGGAGGCGGAGCTCAAGGCGGAGACGGCCGAGATCGAAAAAGAAAAAGAAGAAGCGCGAAAAGTTACCGCCGAAGATCAGAAGAAGCTGGCCGAGTGGAACGCCAAGCGCGACGGCCTGCGCCATGGGATTTCCGAAGATATTCTTCGCCATTATGAGCGGGTGGCGAAGTTCCGCGGCACCGGGCTGGCGGAAGCCCGCGACCACAAATGCATGGGCTGCCAGGTGATGCTGCGTCCGCAGACCTACAACGAAGTGCGCAACGGCGAGAAGGTAATGGTCTGCGAATCTTGCCAGAGAATTTACTATTACGATCCCGAGCACGAAGTGAAGCCGGAGCAGGAAGTGGTGACGGTTACCGGGAGGAAACGGGCGCGCCCCAAGGCCGATGCGCCGCAGGCATGGTTCTACCGTCCGGATTATGGCGAGGAAGGCGAAGTGCTGCTGGCATTCATTAATAGCGACGGCAGTTCGACCCGGCGCATCTACGAACTGCACACCGGACGGCAGGTTGGCGGGGTGCTGCTGCGCGAAGGAGCTTACCGCCTGGCGTTTCCCGAGGATCTGACCGACGCCGCCCTCCGGCTGAATGGCCACTGGGAAGAAAAGGAAATCGACGAGTGGGGTTCCGAGATTCCCTCGAATGCGCTTGATCTTCTTCACAAAGATCTGCTGGCCATCCGGCGCGAGCACAAAGCGAGCCACAAGCAGTCCGCCCCGCCGGCAGAACAGCCAGCCGTCCACTAGGTTCGATGAAATCGATGGATTCGTTGGAGGGACTCGTTGGAGCAGAGCCATAACCAGCGCCCGGCTGAATCCTACATTTTTCAACTCCCGCAAAAACGACGATTGATTTTCTGCTTGTTGCTCGCTCTGGCAACGATTGCACTCTATAACCCGGTTACCCGCGCTTCATTTCTCAACTTCGACGACGTTGTTTACGTTACCGACAATCCCCAGGTTCGCGCCGGACTCACATGGAATACGGTGGTTTGGGCTTTTCATACCTCGGAAGCCTCGAACTGGCACCCGATCACGTGGCTTTCGCATGCTCTTGATTGCCAGATTTTCGGCTTGAACCCGGCCGGCCCTCATGTCGTCAACGTGCTTCTCCATGCGGCCAACGCGGTGCTCCTGTTCTTGATTCTGGAGAGTGCCACGGGCTTGGCTTGGCGCAGCCTTATGGTCGCCGCGCTGTTCGCTCTGCATCCCATCAATGTCGAGTCGGTGGCATGGATCGCGGAACGTAAAAACGTCCTGAGCATGTTTTTCTTCCTCCTGGCATTGGCTGCGTATGGCTGGTACGCGCGCCGGCCCGGCGTCGGACGATACCTGACGGTCACTTTTGCCTATGCTTTGAGCCTGATGACCAAGCCGCAGGTGATTACGTTTCCGTTTGCTCTGCTGCTGCTGGACTACTGGCCGTTGCGTCGTCTTGGGCGCGCCCGCGAAGTTGCAGGTGAACCGGCAGGTTCAACTGTTGACGAGCCGTCGTTCTGGAGTTTGGTTGGGGAGAAAGTGCCGTGGTTTGTGCTCTCGGCGGTGAGCGCGGTCATCACGATGAAAGTGCAGACCGACGCGACCCAGGTGAAACTCCCGCTCTGGATTCACGTGGGAAACGCGGCGATCGCCTATGTCAAATATCTGGGAAAGGCGTTCTGGCCGCTTTATCTTGCGCCCGTGTATCCGCATCCAGAGTTTTCGATCAGCGTCATTGCGGCCGCGCTCTCCGCCTGCGCACTCGTCGCTGTCTCCACTCTCGCAGTGATCTTCCGCCAGCGCCGTCCTTACTTTGTGGGATGGTTCTGGTTCATGGGAACGCTAGTACCGATGATCGGACTGGTGCAGGTTGGCGTTCAGGCCATGGCTGACCGCTATGCCTATATCCCAATGCTGGGAATCTTCGTGATCGTCTGCTGGGGTGCGGCCGATTTGATGGAAAGCTGGCATATTCCCACTGCGGTGTCAGCCGTTGCCACTGCGGCCATTCTGTTGGCGCTGGGGATTGCGCTTCATCGGCAGGTGAGTTTCTGGACTGACAATCTCACGCTTTGGACCCACACCCTCGAAATCACGGAGGGAAACTACCTGGCCGAGGATAGCATTGCGACGGCGTTGCTTGCCGAGGGCAGGGCGGACGAAGCTTTCCCGCACCTGCAGCGGGCACGAGCCTTGCGGCCCAACGACCCAACCGCCACGCTCGACATCGCAGCCTACGAGCAGATGCACGGCAACTATCAGGCCGCTCTCGAGGGCTATGCCAAAGTGCCGCAGTTCACACGCAACCCCTATTGGGTGGCGATGGCGCGAGTCAACAGCGGATATGCGCACTACTCGCTGAAACAATATGACATCGCGAAACAAGACTTCGAAGCCACGCTGAACGTGCAGCCCGGGAATTCACCGGCCTATCGCGGGCTGGGCTTGCTGGCACAGCGCGCGGGCAACATCGCGCAGGCCACCGAGGATTACCAACGGTCGGTCGAGCTTCAACCGACGCCGGTCGGGTATCTGCTCCTGTCACAAGCTCTTGAGCTTGGGGGACAGGCGGAAGCGGCCCGTGCAGCGCAATCCCAAGCAGCACGCATGACTCCGCATCTTGACGACGATCTCGCTGTCGTGAAGCAGTTACTGGCGAACTAACGCTGGTCTCACAAATGGCGATGGTTGGATTTTGGGAAGGGCGCGGATTCAGCCGTACCCTTCCGAGCCGCGATCAGTTGGTGCCGTATGGATTTTTATACCGCAGTATCTTGTCCAGATTTTTTCCGCGGATGATTCCAGCCTGGTGATAGGTCAATCCCCAGGAATCGATCGATGACATATCCGGGAAAATGCAGGCCTCAAGCACGGTATCGACCGGATCCGACTTCTGCACCCATCCACCGCCGTTCAAGTTGATTCCACCAAACAGATCGGTCCCGCCAAGCTGGGAGCAGTAGCAGGATGCGGGATTGCCGTTGCAACTGCCGCTGTACGGAACCTTCGCGTAGTAGGCCAGCGCCGCCAGCGTGGGCTTGTCGGTGTAGAGCGTCGAGAGCAGCACGTGAATCCTAGACCCATCTTTCTTGGAGGTGAACTTGCAGAATTGGCGGTCGCCGGCAAGACGGAACCAGTTCTGCTCGACGTCGTTGGTGTTGTAGAAGGGCGTGCGAATATCGACTTCGCCGCCCCTCTTGACACAATAATTCTGAGCTAAGGTGAGATCGCTGGCCTCGTCCGAGTACACATTCTGGGCGCTGCCGGCTTGCACGGGTCTGACGGCGGGAAGAAACGCAACGGCGAATGCGATACAAATCAGAGTCATCAGCGCGACGAGTGGACGTTTCACGAAGGGCCTCCTGGAAAGGACGGGAATCGAATTTCTCGCCGGGCAGTTTCTCGGCGAAAAAATCAAGGCAGGAAGGGTAACACAAAAACGCGCGCGTCGGGCTGGCAACCGCCGAACTGCGCTCGGCCTGGACCCTTCGACTGCGCTCAGGGCAGGCTCCCGAGGTCGCCCGTCCCCACACAAACACACTTTATTTCTTTGCCCCAGTTACTTTCTCGCCTACGCGCCCGCTTACCTTGAAGGTCATCTTGCCCGCCTTCTTATCCGCGTCCACCATCACGTGGTCGCCGTGCAGGACCTCGCCGTCCAGGATCTTCAGCGCCAGCGGATCCTGCACCAGCTTCTGAATGGCGCGCTTCAGCGGACGCGCTCCGAAGTTGGGATCGTAGCCTTCGGTGAAGAGCAACTCTTTGGCGCCGTCGGTCAGTTCAAGAGAAATTTTGCGGTCGGTCAGCAGGCGGCGCAGATCTTCGAGACGCAGCTCTACGATCTTGACCAACTGTTCCTTGCCGAGCGGATGGAAGATGATGATGTCGTCGACGCGATTGAGGAATTCGGGCTTGAAATGCCCGTGCAGCGCCTCCATCACGTGCTTGGAGGCTTGCTCGAAACCATCGGCGGAGCGAATGTTTTCCGACTGCAGATACGACGAGCCGAGGTTCGAGGTCATGATGATGACTGTGTTTTTGAAATCGACCTTGCGGCCCTTGCCATCGGTGAGGCGGCCGTCGTCCATGATCTGCAGCAGGATGTTGAAAACGTCGGGATGCGCTTTTTCTATTTCATCGAAGAGCACGACGGCGTAAGGATGCCGCCGCACTTGCTCGGTGAGTTGTCCGCCTTCGTCGTAGCCGACGTATCCGGGAGGCGCGCCGATGAGACGCGACACGGCATGCTTCTCCATGTATTCCGACATGTCGATGCGGATCATGGCGCGCTCGTCATCGAAAAGGAATTCGGCTAGGGCGCGGGCGAGTTCGGTTTTTCCGACGCCGGTTGGGCCGAGGAAAATAAAAGAGCCGATCGGCCGCTTGGGATCGCTCAGCCCGGCGCGTGAACGGCGGATGGCGTTGGCTACGCGTTCGAGCGCTGCGTCCTGTCCGATGACGCGCAGACGCAGGCGGTCTTCCATGTTGATCAGCTTCTTGACTTCGCCTTCGAGCATCTTGGAAACGGGAATGCCGGTCCACTTGGAAACGATGCGGGCAATATCTTCCTCATCGACTTCTTCTTTCAACATGCGATGCCCGGTCTTGCTGTCGATTTGCGAGGTGACTTTTTTCAGCTCTTCTTCGGTGTTGCGGATGAGGCCGTAGCGGATCTGCGCCACGCGCTCTAGATTTCCTTTCCGTTCTTCCGCGGCTTCTTCGATTCTTAGCTGCTCGAGTCTTTCTTTCAGCGCGCGGGCTTTCGCGATTACGTCTTTCTCCTGCTTCCACTTGGCTTTCAGCGCATTCGATTGTTCGCGGATGCCGGCTAGTTCTTTCTCTACGTGAGCCAGGCGGTCTTTGGAATTGGGGTCGTCCTCTTTTTTCAGCGCCTGCTTTTCGATTTCCAGTTGCGTGGCGCGGCGTTCGAGCTGATCGATTTCAGTGGGCATGGAATCGATCTGGATGCGCAGCGAGGCGGCGGCCTCGTCGATCAGGTCGATCGCTTTGTCGGGCAGAAAGCGGTCGGAAATGTAGCGATGCGAAAGAGTCGCTGCGGCAACAATGGCAGAGTCCTTGATGCGGACGCCGTGATGCACTTCGTACTTTTCCTTCAGCCCGCGGAGGATGGCGATGGTGTCTTCGACATTCGGCTCGCCCACGAACACGATCTGAAAGCGGCGTTCGAGCGCGGCGTCTTTTTCGATGTACTTGCGATATTCATTGAGCGTGGTAGCGCCGATGGCGCGCAACTCTCCGCGGGCAAGCGCGGGTTTCAGCATATTCGAGGCGTCGATCGCGCCTTCGGCGGCGCCGGCGCCGACCAGGGTGTGCAACTCGTCGATGAAGAGGATGATCTTGCCTTGCGAATCTTCGATTTCTTTCAGGACGGCTTTCAGGCGGTCTTCGAATTCGCCGCGATACTTCGCGCCCGCGAGCATGGCTCCCAAATCGAGCGAGATGACGCGCTTGTTCTTCAGGACTTCGGGCACGTCGCCGGAGACGATGCGCTGCGCCAAGCCTTCGACAATGGCCGTCTTGCCCACTCCAGGCTCGCCGATGAGCACGGGATTATTTTTCGTACGCCGCGAAAGCACCTGCACCACGCGGCGGATTTCTTCATCGCGTCCGATGACGGGATCGAGCTTGCCGCGCCGTGCTTGCTCGTTCAGGTCGCGGGCATAACGCTCCAGCGCCTGATACTTCGCTTCGGGATTCTGGTCGGTGATGCGCTGCGATCCTCGAACCGCGGTGAGCGCTTTCAAGATGGCGTCGTGGGTCGCGCCGTGACGCGCCATCAGCTCCTGAGCCGGATCGCGCTTGAGAGCGGTTAGGGCCAACAGCATGTGCTCAGTGGAGACGTATTCGTCCTTGAAGGTGTCGGCTTCTTTGAAGGAGTTCTCGAGAACCTGGTTGATCTGCGACGACATCGCGGGCTGCTGCGCACCGGTGCCCGAGACTTTGGGCAGCTTTTCAATTTCTTTGTAGAGGTCGCTGAGCACGGACTGCGGCCCGATGCCGATTTTTTCGAGCACGGGCGTGACGATGCCTTCTTTGTCTTCGACTAACGCGGCCAGCAAATGGAGCGGCGCAAGCTCCGGATTGCCGTGCTCGGAGGCGAGCTCGTTTGCGCGCTGGACGGCCTCCTGTGCTTTTACGGTGAATTTGTCCCAACGAATGGGCATGGTGTTTGTTCCTCTTTTGCCTTGTCGTTCTGAGCGCAGCGAAGAACCTATACATCTTTGGGCAGCGGCGGAATGCAGAGGTCCTTCGCTTCGCTCAGGATGACAGAGCTTTTAAATTACCAATTACAGATTGCCAGTTACAAAATGGAACGGGAGGCGCTGGTTCTCGCCTCCCGCTGAGTTTACATCTGCCGGGCTGGGCGGACGAATGCGTCCGCCCCTACGTGAGCATCGCTGGACGGGCGAGTCGCCCGTCCCCACACTTGCATCGCTTAGGCAACCTTGCTGGGGCCCTTCGACTCCAGCGTCTTCTGGGTGCCCTGCTTTTCACTATTCACGTTTACTTTGATCTGCTTCGGCTTGGCTTCTTCTTTCTTGGCCAGCTTGATCTTCAGCACGCCCTTGTCATAATCGGCTTGAACGCTCTCTTGGTCGACAGTATTCGGGAGAGTGAAGGTGCGGGTGAAGCTGCCATACTGACGCTCCACTCGGCGATAGTTCTCTTCTTTCTCTTCCTTCTCGAACTTGCGCTCGCCATGGACGGTGAGCGTGTTGTTCTCGATGCGCACGTCAATGTCCTTCTCGTCGATTCCGGGCACTTCGATCTTCAATGTGACGTTGTGCTCGTCTTCGTAAATGTCCACGGGCGGCGCGAATGCGGTTGTGGTCAGAGATTCATCCTGCCCTTCCGGCCCACGAGGGTCGCGGAGCAGACGGTTCATGCGATCTTGCAGGGTGATGAACTCACGGAACGGGTCCCAACGGGTAAGCAAAGTCATAACCTAAATCCTCCTACTTGAAATTCAAACCGGAGCTATCGGAGCTCCTGGATTGGTCATTAGTATGACAATAGCATAAAATATGAGTGTCATATTGTCAACTATTTTATGTCGTTATTATTCAATCGCTTACTCTCAATATCAAGCATTGGAGGTAGCTAGTTTCGGGCACATTCAGTAAGATTGGATGATCCCTGGAGGCTCCGCGCTTCTCTACCACGCGCAGGGATTTGTGGGCATCCTGGGCGGCATCGGCTACGACTTTGAGAAAGTCCCCAGCGCTGACGTGGAAGGAGCAGGAGCAGGTGACCAGGATTCCTCCGGGACGCAGCATTTTCATGGCACGGAGGTTGAGTTCCTTGTATCCGCGCAGGGCTTTCTCGAGGTCGCGTTTGGTCTTGGCGAAGGCTGGCGGATCGAGAACGATGGTGTCGTAGCGGCGGTTGGCGGTGGCGTAGTCTCTTAGGAGATCGAAGGCGTTGGCTTCGATCCACTCCACTTCGCGGCCGTTTAGAGTCGCGTTCTTTTCCGCCATCTCCAGCGCCGGGCGTGAGCTGTCGACTCCGGTGACGGCTGAACACTTGGCGGCGGGGTGCAGAGCAAGGTGCAGCGCGAATCCTCCCTGATAGCAGAAGGCGTCGAGCGCTTCACCGTGCGCGTACTCGGCGGCGGCGGCATAGTTTTCGCGCTGGTCGAGGAAGGCGCCGGTTTTCTGGCCCTCGAAGCTGTCGTAGTGAAAAGCTACCCCGTTCATTCGAATTTCGGTCGAACTCTTCTCCCCCCAAAGCAGGCGGGACGGGAGCGGCGGCAATTGTTCCAGTTCTCGAATGCGCGGATCGACGCGCTCGACGATTCCGGCGGGGTGCAATTCGTCGCGTAAAGTTTGCAGGATGGCTTCGCGCATGGGTGCGGCGTCGATCGCCTGGGTCAAAATCTGCAGCGTTACAACGTCGTTATAGCGATCGACGATGAGGCCGGGGAGAAAATCGGCTTCGCTGAAGACGATGCGATAGGCGTCAGTATTGGAGATCAGGTCCATTTCATTGCGGTAGGCGATGGCGGCGCGAATGCGCTCGGCGACCAGGACGGGCAGATCGGCAACCGAACCGTGAGAGATCATGCGGATTGCGATCTGCGATGAAGAGCTATAGAGCGCAGTGCCGAGGAACTTGCCACTCTGGTCGAAAACGCGCACGAGCGCGCCGGGGGGCACGCCGTTTGCATCGGTGATATCTATGTCCGAGTTTATGTCCGAGCGATAGACCCAGGGGTGGCGGGATTGCAGGCGGGCGGCTCCTCTGGCGGAGAGTTTTACGGAAGGCTCCGCTGGCTTGGCGGAAAGAGCGCGTTTTTTCGGCATAAATAGATGCTATACCGCAGGCATCGATTGCGGCGGCGAAGGATGGCGCGAGACGCGGGCATCCGGCAGGTGATTTAGACTTTTCAATATGGCCAAGAACTGGAAGACGAAGCTGATTCACTCGGACGCGAAGATCCCGGACGGATTCCGGTCACTGTCGGTGGGGGTGCAACGGGCATCGACGGTGTTGTTTCGGGATGCGGCGTCGGTCAAGGACGACTGGGATCAATATGAGGTGGGGTACACCTACGGGCTTTATGGAACTCCCACGACGCTTGAGTTGGCGGCGCGCATTTGCGAATTGGAGGGCGGGTTCCGCACGTTGATCACTCCGGGCGGGCAGTGTGCGATTTCGCTGATCAATCTGGCGTTTCTGAAAGCGGGGGATCACGTTTTGATCCCGGAAAGTGTGTACACGCCGAATCGTAAGTTTGCGGTGGAGGTTTTGCGGAGGTTCGGCGTGGAAGCCGGGTTCTACGCTCCGGAAGCAGGTGAGGGGATTGAGGCATTGTTTCGCAAGAATACGCGGATGGTATGGTGCGAGAGTCCGGGGTCGATCACGATGGAAGTGCAGGATGTGCCGGCGATCGCAGCAGCGGCGCATGGTGCCGGGGCGATGGTCGCGATGGATAACACGTGGTCGGCGGGCGTGTATTTTGACGCGTTCGCGCACGGCGTGGATGTGACCATGCAAGCGCTCACCAAGTACGCCGGCGGGCATAGCGACTTATTGCTGGGGTCGATCACAACGCGCGAGCTGACAGCGTGGAAGCAGTTGGGTGCCACGCATCAACTGGTGGGATGCGCGGCTTCTCCGGACGATTGCAGTCTGGCGCTGCGTGGACTGAAGACACTGGCGGTGCGGCTGCAAGGGATTGAAGAAGCGGCGCTGACTTTGGCGCGCTGGCTGAGTGAGCGTCCGGAGATTGAACGGGTGCTGCACCCGGCGCTGCCGTCTTGTCCGGGACATGAATTCTGGAAGCGGGACTTCACGGGATCGACGGGGGTGTTCTCGATTGTGTTCCAGCCACGGTTCAGCAAAGCGCAGGTTCGGGGATTCGTGGACAAGCTGGAATTGTTTGAGATCGGATATAGCTGGGCGGGAGTGACGAGCCTGGCGGTTGCGTATGACTTTCGTGCCACGCGCGGACGTCCGGACTATGAGCACCGCATCGTGCGCCTGAATATTGGGCTGGAGGATGTGGATGATTTGAAGGGCGATCTGAAGGCGGCGCTGGAAGCGATCGCCTGACTTCCTGCAATGCCTGGCTCGCGAGTACCTTCCCGAGAGTTAGGCTGCAATCACCGCATAACATCACCGCCCCGACCAGAACTTGCACGCGTCACCTGGCGACCAAAGATGGCGCTCTAGCCTGGGCCTCCCAAAGGTCGCCCGCGCGGCGAGGACATAGATAGTCGGACTATCAAGCTTGATATCGAAGCACTTGGATAGTGCTTGCCCTCTTCTTTGAAGCGAGCCGCTCCGAACGCCTGTACACGCTTGATCTGTCCGTCTATAATTTCAATGAGTTGGTACCGAACGAAAAACGCACCAGAGCTTCGTAAACGGGTCCCGTTGAATTTTGACCACGGTTTCACCTTGGACGCATGTGCAGGATGTCAGGGTGCAGCAATTACGCAGTAGGTGTGTTTGGTAGCCCTGTAAGCGCTTGGTTGTAAACGCCGGAGAGGTGGCCGAGAGGCTGAAGGCGGCGGTTTGCTAAACCGTTATACGGGCTAACACCTGTATCGAGGGTTCGAATCCCTCCCTCTCCGCCAGATTCTTC
>Ga0182027_10000855_pt1 | contig 51579 bp, 37 predicted proteins | sample 712E1DmetaG_FD_121300 | JGI IMG/M metagenome (GOLD analysis project Ga0182027, IMG submission 121300) | Permafrost microbial communities from Stordalen Mire, Sweden - 712E1D metaG (Illumina Assembly) | ecosystem: Environmental > Terrestrial > Soil > Wetlands > Permafrost | place: Sweden...
AGAAGCCCGTTGGCACAAGTTAACTTTCGTACAATGTCCTAAATGGGTATGTATGACGAAGATGGGATTCGACATATATGCCGGTTTGGCAGGAATGACGATAGCAACATACCAATAGTTGTGCAAAATAAACCAGGCAAGAATGAATTATAGGCGCGCGCGAAGAATAAAGACAATTTAAAATTAGAAGAAGGCGGCGCAGGAAAAAGGCATGAAAATTCAGGGGGGGGGGTGCCGGAATGAAGAAAGAAATTAAAGCCCTTAAACCCAAAGGCTATTTTAAAGAAGCCGCGCCCCAAGACACGCCGCATCGTGCGGCGGATAAAAAGGTTGTGAAAGGTTTTTATGAATAATTTTAACGATTTACATGCTAACCATACGGTGAATGTACATGAATTGCACCAAAATCAACCTCTAATTGGGGCCGAAGATTTTCGATCGCCTTTAGTTCGGCGATTAGCTCAAACTGATGTGTATCAAGATGGTGAAGCAATTGTTACAAATTCATTTAGGTCTGAAGATGGAACAATGGTTGAACGAATCTTTTGCCTACGTTGGTTGGGTCTTGCAGATGATCACCGAAAATGCATTAATACATACCAAGAACCGGTAATAACAGAGTTTGCGACAATAGGATTAGCATGCATTTTTATGAATAATCTAATTGGCCAAGAAATTACTGAGGTCACAATGCGTGGCCAAAAAGCTGATTATTGGATTGGTGACCGAGAAGCGATGTTAGAAATCAGCGGCCAGCAAGATGGTGATATCGATTCGCTTTGTCAAAACAAATCCATTCAATTACTCGAAAATCCTTTTGGTCAAAATGGCTATGTTTGCGTTGCAATATTCAATGATAGGCAAGCAAGATTTTGGTATTATGAACAACCAGCAGGTGTAAATTTATGAATCTTATCGAATCCAAAAAAATAAAATCGGCGAAATTGATTACGCTACAAATCGCAATAGCGGCAGGAAGAAATAAAGATATATTCAACCTCAGTACTGAGGTTGCCGCACTCGAAAAAAATATCGCTGATGAATATATTAAGCATGGCGATTTTAAAAATGCGGTTGTTAATATAATTAGTCAAGCAAGCTGTTTATGTACGGCGGGCAAATATACAGATGCTCGCAACGCCTTTTCATACGCACGTTCTTTAGCTGATGATGCAGGTTTAAAAGCTTGGATAGATACTGAAATGAAATCTATACCAAATGATTCTAACCCAAAAACCAATCATTCCGTTCCTCCAATACCAAAAAAATTTCTTACTAACCAAGGCGAGAATACTTTAAGCAAACGACTTGAAACAATCTTACCAAACACTCATGATTTCGATTGTCTGGTTGGGTATTTCTTTATAAGTGGTTTCTTCAGGCTTTATCCTTCACTTGAGTCGGTTGCTAAAATAAGAATTCTTATCGGCCTAAAAAACGAACAAGTAATCCATGGTTTAATGCAGATTGCAAAAGACGGTTCCGTTGAAAATCCGCCCTCAACTGCCGAAATAAAAACAACTTTTGGTGGAATGATGAGAAGTGAACTTGTTCAAGCAGAAGATTCATTAAATATTGAGGTTGGCATTCGTAAGTTTATTGAATGGATACGCTCAGGCAAATTAGAAGTAAAACTATATCGTGATCAAAATATTCATGCTAAAGTTTACATTATGACACCAGAGCATATCATTCCCGACGTTAACCACGGGTACGTAATAACCGGTTCAAGTAACTTTTCACATAGTGGGCTTGAAGGTAATCTTGAATTTAATGTTCTTCTAGCTGAGCCGGAAGAACACGATTATGCATTACACCGTTTTAACGAACTTTGGATAGAAGCTGTTGATGTAAAGGATATTCACGAAACCATCATTAATGCCGTCGAGAAGGATTCCCCATTTGCTTTTTTTACACCTTACGAATTGTATTTGAAATTTCTTACCGAATATTTCCGGGATTATCTTGGCGACCGGACGAAATTAAGCATTAATAACCTTCCCCGCAATTTTAAGAAATTGCAATATCAAGAAGACGCAGTTTTTACAGCACAGCAGATGCTTAAAACATATGGTGGCGTTTTCATTGCTGATGTTGTTGGTTTAGGGAAAACCTATATGGCAGCTCTCCTCGCCCTTCAACTTGATGGCCGGTGCCTTGTTATAGCACCTCCAAGCCTCCTTGATGAGAATAGCCCCGGTTCATGGCCACGCGTATTCCGTGATTTTTGTATTCCTGGGCACAAATGCGTTTCGATTGGTAAGCTCGAAGAAGTTTTAGAGCAAGGTGTGGACTTTTATAGGTACATTATAGTTGACGAATCGCACAGATTCAAAGGTGATTCTACCCTCCGGTATGAATTGCTTACACGCATATGTCAAAACAAAGGTGTTATTCTTGTTTCTGCAACTCCCTACAACAACACTTTGAATGATATTTATAGCCAGCTTAAATTATTTCAGCCTCCCCGGAACAGTACTATTCCAGGCCTAAGAAATTTGGAGGAGTTTTTTGAAGTTCTACGGTATCGCATTAAAGGTCTGCACCGTATTAACGATTCTGTGCCATATTTTGCCGCTGTTGAACAGAATGCGCATGAATTACGCGAGCGTGTACTCAAGTACATAATGGTTAGGCGTACGCGTAATGAAATTGAAGAGTTTTATGGAGCAGATTTAAAAAAGCAAGGTATTTCATTTCCAAAAGTAAGAAACCCAGTACCATTGCTTTATAAATTGAATCGAACGGAAAATGCAGTATTTACAGTTACATTAGAGAAAATTACCTCTGCCGATTTTCATTATGCACGTTATCAACCATTGAATCCTGTTTATTATACTGGCCCTATAGAAGAACGTGCTGTTCAAGGCCAGCGAAACCTCGCAACTTTCATGAAAATACTACTCGTAAAACGTCTTGAAAGCAGCTTTCATGCTTTTAGAGAAACCTTAGGTCGTTTTATAAATTCTCATAGATTGGTTTTACAGGCACTTCAACATGGTTTTGTTTATACAAGTCTCAAACATAGCAATAAGGTACTTGAATTTTTAGAAGAAGGCGACGATGATGCAATAGAAAATCTAATTCAACAAGAAAAAGTGCAGAAATACTCTGCAAATAAGTTTACAGATGATTTCAGGAAACATGTTGCATCTGATTTAAGGGTTCTGGAAGATATTCAGCGATTGTGGAAAGATGTTAAACGAGATCCCAAATGGGTTGAATTCAAGAATGTTTTATTGAATGAACCACTTTTTAAAAAGGGTAAGCTAATAATCTTCAGCGAATTCGCGGATACAGCAAAATATCTTTCGGATAAAATAAAGTCTGAAGTTGAAAAGAAGACTTTACATTTTAGTTCAATTTCAAGCACAGAACTGCGCCGTGAAGTTATAGCCAATTTCGATGCGAATAGTACTGAAGAATGCGATGATTATAGAATTCTTGTTACAACTGATGTCTTAGCAGAAGGTGTAAACCTGCATCGATCTGCTACAGTTATCAACTATGATATTCCTTGGAATCCGAGCCGTTTGATGCAGCGTGTTGGCCGCGTTAATCGTGTTGGAACAAAGTTCAAGACTATTAATACTTATAACTTCTTTCCTACAGAAGAAGGAAATGATGAAATCGCTTTAACCGAGGCTGCGAAAGCAAAAATCCGCGCTTTTATCACTTTGCTAGGTAACGATGCTCGGCTTCTAACCGGCGACGAAGAAATTACCTCTCACAATCTGTTTGATCGAATAAATTCTAAAGAAGCAACTGAAGGCTGCGAAGCAGAATCAAAAAGTGAATTAAGATACCTTAGGCAAATTCTTGATATAAAAGAAACACAACCAGAATTATTCCAGAGAATTCTCTCATTGCCTCGGAAAGCGCGCTCTACTCGCTTTCATGCGCCAGAACCGGCACCAGCAAATAATCCCGAGGTAGCTCCATTTTTAGATCGTCCGGCTTTAATTACCTATTTCCGGCAAGGGCGATTAGATAAGTTTTATCGCTCCCATGTCCATTCAGGGGAAGCGGAAGAATTAGATTTTTTTACAACAGCTGAAACGCTTGAGACTAAACCTAAAGAACATCGTCAAGAAATTCCACCAGACATATTTTACCCCTTATTGGACAAAAACAAATCTGGTTTCTCGGCAACAACAACGCCAGGATTAGAAACCTTATTACCTATTACAGCCGCCGGAAGCGGTAACGAGGCAATAATTTTAAAAAGACTTCGAGCAAAAGGGTTCCGCTCTTGCGAAATATTTACATCGGAAGACCGTAAATTCATTGCTTCAGTAAACCGCATTATTGCCGATGGCAGAGTAGGCAAACAATCAGTTCGAAAAGTAAAAGAAGCATTTGAAAAAACAGATGATCCTTTAGCAATGCTTTCGATTCTTCGCAAAGAAATTGCAAGCCAGTACATTATTGGCAATTCCCAGAAACCAGTTAATGACTTAGCAGCCTCACCACGAGAAGTTATACTTTCTTCGTATTTGCCATAAAGGATTTTACAAATGGATAAACTTTCTGCTAAACACATTATTAAAGAAACGTTCAATGCTTCGTTTGATGGGAAGCGATACCGTAATTTTATCAACGAACTTTGCAATGGCTTTGATGAATCAAAGGCGCAAAACATGAAGGTGCCTGATGCATTCGCACCACACGTAAAATCATGTCAGAGACTTGGTACTTTTTCATCACCTGAAGGGGAATTGGCAGATGTTTTAATTGTTTTTATTACCGAAACCTATAAATTGGAGCGTACCCGTACCGCGCTACGCGATTTCGTTGCACATAAATTGAAACGTGATGAAAGCTACAAAGAAGCCGGTCTTGTCGCCTTCGTCGCTCCAGATTGTCAATCTTGGCGGTTTTCTTTTGTACGAATGGAATACGAAACAAAACGAGATCCCAGAACGGGAAAAATAAAACCTGAAGAACGACTGACACCTGCCCGCAGATTTTCCTATTTGGTTGGCGCTGATGAACAATGCCATACTGCTCAAACCCGTTTTCTTGAGCTTCTTCAAAATACAACAGAAGCTCCTACACTGGCTCACATAGAAGAAGCATTCAGCGTTGAATCTGTCACAAAGGAATTCTTCAACGAATATGCCCGTCTGTTCGCACTTACAAATGATGCATTGGAATTACTTGTAAAAAAAGATTCTGCTCTCAGAGCTGATTTTAAAGAGAAAAATGTTTCTACGATTGACTTTTCAAAGAAACTTCTTGGCCAAATTGTTTTCCTCTATTTTATCCAGAAAAAAGGCTGGCTGGGTGTATCGAAAGGGGGGAAATGGGGTGATGGCCCTCGAAATTTTCTGAGACTTTTATGTAACAAAGCCATTGCAGATAAGAAATGCCTTTTTAATGATATTCTCGAACCTTTGTTTTACGACACACTCGCTACCGACCGTGGGCATGATGCTTGGTGCAAAATATTTCAATGCAGAATTCCATTCCTGAACGGTGGCTTGTTCGAACCACTTTCTGGCTATGACTGGAAGAATACAGAAATCAAGCTTTCCAATTCTCTATTTACAAATACTGATATTTCTTCTTCTGGCGATGAAGGAACGGGCATTCTTGATATTTTTGATCGCTATAATTTTACGGTAAATGAAGCCGAACCTCTTGAAAAAGAGGTTGCTATTGACCCTGAAATGCTCGGTAAGGTATTTGAAAATTTAATTGAAGAAAACAGACGAAAAGGCCTGGGCGCATTTTATACACCGCGCGAAATCGTGCATTACATGTGCCAAGAAAGCCTTATTAATTACCTTGACACAGCGGTTAATTCTAAGAACAGAAGACTTGCTTCTGATGAAGGCGCGCCAACAGGTATGTTTGGTGGTGATGTAGGCGATCAGGAGAGTCTTGTTGAAAAAATCCCTGCTAACCGAGTCCCCCGTTCTGATTTGGAGTTGCTTATACGAGAAGGCGAACAAGCCTCTCATTATGAGGCAGCGCGCAAGGATGGCACTGTCAGCTATACCCGTAAGCTGCCCTCCTCAATTGAAAAAAATGCTCGGATTATCGACGATGCGCTTAAGTCTATTACAGTTTGTGATCCGGCAATTGGCTCAGGTGCTTTTCCGGTTGGAATGATGACCGAAATTGTGCGCGCGCGGAATTCAATTACCCCCTATTTTAATGATATAGCAGAACGAACATCTTACCATTTCAAGCGCCATGCAATTCAATCCTCAATTTACGGCGTTGACATTGATAGAGGTGCGGTTGAAATTGCAAAACTTCGGCTTTGGCTTTCACTCGTTGTTGATGAAGAGGATGTGAAGCAAATAAAGCCTTTGCCAAACCTTGACTTCAAAGTAGTAGTTGGCGATTCTTTACTTGGAGTTGAACGAAATTTGTTTAATGCTGATTTGTTTGGCAAGCTGGAAGAATTGAAGCCTCTGTTTTTTAATGAATCCGATAGCAAGAAGAAGCTTAAGTGTAAGAAGGAAATTGAAGAAATCATCCACAAATTAACGAATGGTAAGGAAATCTTTGATTTTGAGATTTACTTTTCAGAAGTATTCCACAACAAAGGTGGTTTTGATGTTCTTATTGCCAACCCGCCATATGTTTCCGTTGAAAAATTTAGTGGTACAGCAACCCAAGAATATTGGAAAAAAAAGTATAAAACTTTTTCAGCGCGCGCAGATATTTATTGCTTTTTCTACGAGAAGGGCCTTTCCTTGCTTCGCGCTGGCGGCGTTCTGACTTACATTACTTCTAATAAATTTCAAAAGGCCGGGTACGGGAAGGGCCTACGTCAGCTATTGTCGATGCAGCGCATCCAAATTCTAATAGATTTTTGTGAGCTCCCAGTTTTTTCTGCTTCTACTGACCCAATGATTACCATTGTTTCTAAAAATTCAATACAATCTAATTATGAGTTTCCAGTCTTAGTTGTTAAAGATGAATCCGAATTCTGTTCTCTTTCCCAATCAATTACATCGCGTGCCGCAAATTACAAACCAACGCAATTAAAAGCAGAAGGATGGTCATTGGAAGGTGGGCATAGTTTAGCCGTAGTTGATAAAATACGATTGAAAGGAATCCCGTTAATAACCTATGTAAAGAAGAGGCTTTATCGCGGCATTTTAACAGGCTTTAATGATGCCTTTGTAATTGATAACAATACCCGCCAACTTTTAGTAAGTGAAAATCGATCTTCTCAAGAATTAATTAAACCTTGGGTTCGCGGTAAGGACATAAAGCGTTGGCATTATAGTTGGAATGAACTTTACATCATCTTAATAGCTTCATCTGCAAATTCAGACCATGAGTGGTCTGGCAAAACTGATAAAGCTGCTTTTGAATGTTTCAAAATGAATTATCCTGCAATCGCGAGGCATCTGCAGCAATATAAAGATGAATTAAAAGAACGTACTGATAAAGGAACTTATTATTGGGAATTACGGTCATGCGATTATTGGGAAGAATTTTTACTGCCAAAAATAGTTTTTAATGAAACTTCTAAGCGGCTCCATGCCTATCTTGATACAACTGGAAACATTATTAACAAAACCGGTTTTATAATTCATTCGCCAGACGCCCCATTTGTTTTATCAATATTAAACTCAACAATGATGGATTGGCTTTACAGGTCAACATTTCCTTCCTGGGGTGATCCATGGAATTCAGGCCGAGTGCAATTTCGCGGCAATCTTATGAATAATATTCCTATACCATTGGCAACCCCGGCAATTAAATCTCAGCTTACTAAGCTCGCAGAAAAAGCAGCAAAATATGCATCTTCTGGAAATACAGTATCGGTTGCTGAGGTCGAAAAAGAAATTGATGACATTGTTTACAAGCTTTTTGACTTAACAAAAGATGAAATTGCGTATATCGAAAAGTCCTTGGTGAATACTCGGACAGTTATAGATGACGACGATGGGACTGATGAATAGCCAATCAAAATGAATAAAGGTGTCAAATGCAACCTAAAATATTTTATTCTTGGCAAACAGATTGCCCACAGCACATCAACAAGCAATTTATTTCTGAAGCAATTCAAGAGGCAATAACCTCTTCTCCAAACTTTTCGATAGAACCCGCATTGCGTGTAGATTCCGGTATGGACGATGTTCCTGGTTCTCCAGAAGTTGCAAGAATAATGTTCGATAAAATTTCATCCTCTGCCATTTTTATTGCTGATGTTTCTCTTGTAGGTAATTCTACTACCAATTCACAAAATGTCAAGAAACTTGCAAATCCAAATGTTTTGATAGAAATGGGTTTTGCTGCTTCTGCAATAGGTTGGGAAAGAATTTTATGCGTAATGAATGAAAGCTTTGGTACACGCCACGAACAACCTTTTGATATACGTAATCGAAGATTTCCAATCGATTATAAACTACCACCAGATGCTACACCCGCCCAAATCAATAAAGAAAAGAATTCTCTTGTTAAAATATTAAAAGATGCAATACCAGGAGTTCTTGCTTACCAAAATGAACTTGTAATAAAGGCAAAGAAACGTCTCGATGTAAATAGCCTTAATGTCATGTATAATTTCGGAAAGAATGGGTTGGATTTTTTTTCTGATCCACATCAAAATGCATGGGTAACAGGTGGGGCGATGGATAGCAATCGTTTTCACAATGGTATTTCGAGGCTTTTGGATTTAGGTTTAATTTTTACAGAGGTGAAGAAAGGCGTTGCAACGTATTCTTATTTCTGGACATATCTTGGCGTTGAAGTCTTAAAAGAATTAGGGATCAGATCTTGATTCCTTCTGTTAGCAATTTCAAATCTATTGCGCCTTCGCTCATCCTCCGCTCGGCGCAAAGAAAATAAAGAGGGGCGCGGCAAAACATAAAACCTGACAGACAGAAGAAGGCACCCCCCCCAAGAATAAAACGAATAAGAATGCGCCGCCGGGAAGATTAAAATGCAATGAAAATAGAAGCAAAAAGACATAAGACGCGCGCGCAGAAAGATTAAATATGGTAGCATGCCTGGTTTACATTCGCACAACAAACAAAGCAAGCATCGGGCGGAAGCCTCCCTCGGCCTTCGGCACATTGGCCTGTCTGAAGCTCCGTCACTGTCCTGCGCAAAAAACCGCGCAGGCAGTGTCATGTCGCTATCAGGCCAACGTCTTGCGTTTGTCAAACGTTGTAAGAAATGCTGCCCGTCTGAATGAAATTATAGTCGGCGGCGGGAAGACAAGAAAATCAAAGACATAATGAAGGCTGAACCTATTTTTAATCGATAAAACAAAAGAAAGCGCCCCCCCCAAGACAGGCCGCCCCCGTCCTAAGGGCGGCAAGACAAAGAAATGTAAGAAGGATTCAATGCCAACATTCACAAAAGCATTCGGTATTAAAAAGGCACAAGCCGAAGTTGATTTTGTGGATATTCCACTCGGAAAAGATATTCAGTTATTTATAGACCCTTATGCAATTTCGCAGCGCCGCGATCAGTGGAGTCAAGAATGCTATAGTTTAATAAGCTACTTTTTCCAGCTGATAATAGAAAGTATCCGCTCCAATAATCTAGAAAAAGCCAAAGAACTTCTCCAGTACCTCAAAGAACCCAATGAAACTCATCTCGGTTTTTCCTCAAATCGACCACAAGGTGCAGGTATAGGGCATTTCCAAGCTGAACAGCTTTTTAAAGCTATTAGTGAATCCTCAGCTGTAAAAACAGGATTTCTCTCATCGCTTGAAGAATGTGAATTAATGATTGATGGCATAAGTAGAGACAAAATTTCTGACCTAACAACAAATATTATTCGTAAAAAGCTTGCTGAATATTCCCTTGAACAATGCATTTTGCACAATGTACCTACAAGTCAAGTACCGCTTGCCCCTCATTTTTCACTTGAAGACAATGCCTGGGTGAGCAATTATTATACGCTACCAGTTTACCGCAACAAGCCTATCCTTCTTGTACCTAAATTTATTGCCCGATATTCACTCGACTACGATTCGGGCGATTATTACAATAACTATGTTCTTAATTTCCTTCAGGTTGAGAATCTCTCCGCCGGATCAAGCCTTGTGCGCACATTAAAAAGTGGCAAGCAAAAAGTTTACATAAAAGACTTGAAGGCCAAATATCCATTTTCGAAGGAATTCCTTTTTGAGTTTTCAAAGAGCAACCCACAGGTATTGAAAAAATACCGCCAAGAATTGGATAGGATTGAAAAAGAACATACAGAAATAAATGAGGGCTCTGAAGAAGAATTTATGCTTGCCGAATCTCTTATTGCGGCAATAAATAGCATACCACCAGGGTCGGATTATGCCTCAACTTATCATAATCTCATGGTCGGAATACTTGAATTTATCTTCTTTCCCTTTCTTATTTATCCCAAGAAGGAGCAAGAAATACACGAAGGCCGCAAGAGAATAGATATCGTTATGGAGAATGGGGCAAAAAACGGGATATTTCGCAGGCTTCTTGATATCCGTAAAATTTATTGTCCATTCATTTCAATTGAATGCAAAAATTATTCAACCGATGTTGCGAATCCTGAACTTGACCAGCTCAGCGGAAGGTTTTCACGAGACCGCGGCGTTGTTGGTTTCTTATGCTGCAGAATGTTTGAAGACCATTCTCTATTTCTACGCCGTTGTATCGATACTTTCAAGGATGGTCGAGGTATGATTGTTGGTTTTGATGACAACCGGGTTATCCATTTATTGGAAATGATAAAACAGAATAAAAGACCCGAAATGGACAAGACCATTACTGGGTGTTTTGATGAAGTACATTATACGTAACATACATTAAGTTCTTTGGGCGTACTATAGTCAGAAGAGAAAAGATGAAGACTGATGTGAAAATGGAAAAGCAGATGAAAGCACTTGCGGAGCTTGTTTTTATAAGTGAGATTGTGCTGCAATCTAAAATTGCACAAAAAGTTGGCAAGCGTTTACCGGGCCCCCATGATCGCTTCGACCATATCGAAGTCTGGTGTGCAATTCAATCGATCCTTGCGGCTGCTGGCAACGTCTCGAAGATTCTCTGGCCACAGAAAAAGTATGCGGCGCGAGGTGAATATTTACGGAAGCTACTCAACGTCGATAAGAGCAATCTTCTTTCTGATCGTAAATTCCGGAATCATTTCGAACACTATGACGAAAGAATTGAAGTTTGGTTCGAGAAGAATTCTTCGGCAGTCTTCGCGGACTTGTCAATTGATCCATTCGAACCAATCTGGGACCGCAAACTTGACAATAGGCACCGAGTGTATAATCCTTTAACGCAGACTTTGACGTTTCGGGGCGAATCGTTTGATTTGGCGGCAGTACTCAATACGCTTGAAGAGATTCGACTTAAGTGCCGCCCGAACGCACTGCAATAAACGGTTCCACGTGTATATCAAGCACGAAAGTAAAGGCGAATTGAAATAGAGCATATGTCAAAAGAAGCTAAATCTCGCATTAAAATCAACAAGCTCCTCGAAGCCTCCGGCTGGCGGTTTTTCGATGATGAAACCGGTAAGGCCAACATTCAGCTTGAAGCAAATGCGAAGCTTTCTCAAAAACATATTGATGCGCTCGGTGAAGATTTCGAAAAATCCAAGAATGGGTTCGTCGATTTTCTCCTTCTTGATGAAAAAGGCTTCCCGCTCGTTGTGCTCGAAGCAAAAAAAGAAGAAAAAGAGCCGCTCGACGGTAAGGAACAAGCCAGACGGTATGCTCAAAGCCTGAATGTACGTTTTGTAATTTTATCTAATGGGAACCTGCATTATTTCTGGGATATCGATACAGGTAATCCAACAATTATAACTACATTTCCTACACTGGATTCTCTGCGGCATTCCAGCGCATTCAAGCCAGACCGAAAAAGACTTGTCGAAGAACGGATTGAAGAGGATTTTATTGTCCAGACGCAGTATCCAACTTATAGAAACGACCCGCGCTGGAAGAATGAAGCTGAACGCCCGATGCTTATTGACGACCGGGGATTAAAATTTCTTCGGCATTATCAACAAAAAGCTGTTTTTGCCCTCCAACAATCTGCAAAGCAGAATTGCGACCGATACTTATTTGAAATGGCAACCGGCACCGGCAAAACTCTGGTCTCTGCTGCGGTTATCAAGCTCTTTTTGAAGACTGGAAATGCGAAAAGAGCCTTGTTTCTCGTTGACCGCCTCGAACTTGAAGACCAAGCGTGGAAGAGCTTTGTACGTTATCTGAAGAATGATTATACCTGTGTTATTTACAAAGAGAACAAAGGCGATTGGCGCAAGGCAGAAATTGTCGTTTCTACGGTTCAAAGTCTTACATTCGACAACAAGTATTTAAAGCTTTTTTCGCCTACTGATTTCGAATTGGTAATATCAGATGAAGCCCACCGCTCAATAAGCGGGAACAACCGCGCTCTTTTTGAATATTTCATCGGTTTTAAACTTGGGCTTACAGCAACGCCCAAGGACTACCTAAAGAATATTGATGCTGCCGAACTTAAAGAAAACGATGTGAGGGCATGGGAGCGCCGTCAATTATTGGACACCTATAAAACCTTCGGTTGCGAAAGCGGGAATCCAACTTTCAGGTATAGCCTTATTGATGGCGTGCGTGATGGTGTTCTGGTTAATCCAATTGTCTGCGACGCTCGCACCGAGATTTCTACTGAACTGCTCGCCGAAAAAGGCTATGCAGTATTGATGCAAAACGATGAAGGCGAAGACGAAGAAAAAACATTTTTCCATACTGATTTTGAAAAGAAGTTCTTTTCTGATAGAACCAATCTGATTTTCTGTAAAACATTTATTGAAAATGCTCTTAAAGACCCGATTGATGGTGAAATCGGTAAGAGCATCATTTTTTGTGTGAGCCAGATACATGCTTCAAAGATCACGCAAATTCTTAATGAAATTGCCATGAAACTCTGGCCGGACAAATACAATTCTGATTTTGCTGTTCAGGTCACATCTAATGTTACAGATGCACAACAGTTCACAGTCAATTTTGCGAATAATAATCTTTGTGGTAATACCCGTTGGCTTGACGGTTACAAATCCAGCAAGGCGCGTGTTTGCATTACGGTCGGGATGATGACGACTGGCTACGATTGCCAAGACATACTGAATCTTTGCATGATGCGCCCCATCTTTTCACCAACCGATTTTGTGCAGATTAAAGGAAGAGGCACCAGAATTTTTACCTTTTCCCACAAACACCGCAACGATGGACAAGACTTAATTGTCTCGGCGGCTAAGAATGCTTTCAAGCTGTTCGATTTCTTTGCCAATTGTGAATATTTTGAGGAAAAATTTAATTATGACGAAGTAATCAAATTACCAAAAGATGATAATACCTATACACCCGGCCCGGTGCCGCCTGAGCCACCTTCCGTAAGGGAAGATTTTATCAGCGGTATTGATGACCCGTTGAAATCCTTGCGCGAAGTTGCTGTTGGGCCTGAAGGTATGCGGGTAGACCGGGAACTGTATGAGAAATTCGAGAAAGATATTAAGAACGACCCATTCATACAGGAACATTTTGAAAAAGGTAATTTTGCCGCCATTGAAATGTATATCCGCACAAAAATATTCGACAAACCTACCGAATTTTACAACCTTGATAAACTGCGGCAATCTGTAAAACTTGATAGACGACTAACTCTGCGTGAAATCGTAGAAAAGATTTTCGGCAGGATTACAAGATTTAAGAGCAAGGAAGAACTGCTTGACGAGGAGTTTGAGAAGTTCGTCAGTGTGGCAAAGCCACAAGACAGCGACCCCATTATTCCTATTAAACACTACTTCAAAGCATATATAACCGATAATGACATCCGGGACATTATCGAGAAAAAGGAATATGGCCGTCTTGCCACAAATTCTATTCTGTCGCTTGCCGATTTCAAAGCATTGAAAGAATGGCGCGACAAGGTTCCCGAATATGTCAAAGATTACGTTCCCTTAAACAAGTACATGTAAGGAATTACACTAAATGCTTGATAATGAGACCAAACGCAGAATTGATTCAGCACGTGATATTCTTGTGGGTAAAGTTCCCGACCCGAAAGCACAGGTCGAGCAGATTACTACAGCCCTTATTTATAAATTCATGGATGATATGGACAAGGAATCCGTTGAATTGGGCGGCAAGGCTCAATTCTTTAAGAACGGTTACGCGCAGTATTCGTGGTCAAAGCTTATGGATTCACGACTTGGTGGCCATGAACGGCTTGCTCTTTACGGAGAAGCGATTACCAAGCTTTCTGAAAACCCCAATATTCCACAGCTTTTCAGGAATATTTTCAAAGACGCTTTTTTGCCCTACCGCGACCCCGAAACATTAAACCTGTTTTTGAAAGAAATAAATGGCTTTGTTTACGACCATAGCGAACGGCTCGGTGACGCATACGAATATCTGCTATCTGTTCTCGGTAGTCAAGGTGATGCCGGACAATTCAGGACACCACGCCATATTATCGACTTCATTGTAAAAGTTGTAGACCCTGATAAGCACGACACCGTTCTTGACCCTGCATGCGGAACCGCAGGATTCTTGATTTCCGCATTCAAGCACATTCTTGGTAAATACCAGAGGAACAAACCCGGCGACCTGATGACTCCTGCAGAGCGTAAGAAATTCATGGGGAATTTTGCCGGGTATGATATTTCCCCCGACATGGCGAAAATTGCGCTTGTGAATATGTATCTGCATGGGTTCCCGAATCCAAATATTCCGGAATATGATACGCTGACGAGTGAAGAGAAATGGGATGAATTGTACGATGTGATTCTTGCCAATCCGCCGTTTATGTCGCCAAAGGGCGGAATAAGGCCGCACAAGAGGTTTTCGGTGCAGGCTACGCGGTCAGAAGTGCTCTTTGTTGATTATATCATGGAGCATTTAACGAAAGACGGGCGGGCTGGTGTAATTGTGCCGGAAGGGATAATTTTTCAAAGCCAGACGGCCTATAAAGAGTTGAGACGGAAACTGGTTGAGGAGAATTATTTGTATGCGGTTGTGAGTTTGCCTGCGGGTGTATTCAACCCGTATTCTGGGGTGAAGACGAGTATTCTGCTAATGAATAGAAAAATTGCGAGGGAGCTTGATGAAATACTGTTTGTGAAGGTTGTGAATGATGGATTTGATTTAGGGGCGCAAAGGAATACAATTTCCCAAAATAACATCCCTGCTGCATTGACTATTCTATCATCTTTTTCTAACGGCAGCACATGTTCCTCGCAAGAAATTGACGTTCATCATGTAAAAAAAACAGACATTTTAACAACATCCGATTTAACTTTATCAGCAGAACGCTTTCGAACAAAAAATCTTCATACAAATTGCAGCTATCCTCTAGTAAACCTTGGTGAAATCGCAGATTTCAAGCGCGGTCCATTCGGCGGTTCTCTAAAGAAGGAAATATTTGTTCGTGAAGGCTACAAGGTTTATGAACAAAAGCATGCTATTAGGAACGATTTTGGAATAGGCTCCTATTATATAACAAAAGATAAATTCGAGGAGATGAAGGATTTTGCCATCTCTCCCGGTGACTTTATTATAAGTTGCTCTGGAACCATGGGCCGGATAGCAATTGTTCCAAATAATTTTAAACCTGGTATTATCAATCAAGCATTACTGAAGCTTACCCCCAATTCATCGAAAATTGTGCCGCTCTATCTTAAGTACCTGTTAGAAAGCAACCACATTCAAAAGGGATATTTTCAAGATACGAATGGTGTTGCAATACAGAATGTTGCCTCGGTAAAGGTTTTAAAAGGCATCAAAATCCCTCTGCCCTCTCTCGAAATTCAGCAGCAAATCGTTTCAGAGCTTTCACAATACCAGAAAGTAAATGACGGCGCAAGAATGGTGGTGGAGCATTATCGGCCGTATATCAAAATCGAATCAAATTGGCCATTTAAACCGCTATCAGAGGTATGCATCGTAAACCCGAAGAAAAGTGAAATTAATGGTCTGAAGCCATCTACACCAGTATCTTTTGTGCCAATGTCTTGTGTCCGCGAAAATGATCCTGCATTTACTCCGGAAAGCACCAAACCTATTGCCGAAGTAATCAAAGGATATACCTATTTCAAAGAAAGAGACTTACTGCTTGCCAAAATCACGCCTTGCTTTGAGAATGGGAAAGCTGGTATAGCCGAAAAACTCGAAAACAAAATCGGTTTCGGATCAACTGAATTTCACGTATTAAGAGCAACAGAAGCGGTTCTTCCTGAATGGATTTATCATTTCGTGACGACAGCTGATTTCAGGACTTCTGGAAAATTGCGGATGACTGGCTCTGCTGGTCAACAAAGAGTGCCTTCAAGTTTTGTTGAAGAATATCAAATTCCTGTGCCATCGATAAGGGTTCAACAGAAAGCAATTGAACATACTTTGCGAGAAAGATTAGCCGTTACTCAAAATGAAATTCTTGTTGAGCACATGAGACATCGCATTGATATGAAACTCTCAGAAATCTGGGGTGATAAATGACCTCACTTCCCTATATTGCAATTGTTATAAGCATATTTTCCGCAGCCATTGCCTTTATTGCATTTTTTCGAACGTTAAAGCGTGAATCAATAGTTGATAAAGATAAGCGCGAAGCTCGCGCTTTATTCCTCATTATGCTGGCAGGTGTTAAAAATCATAGCGGCGGTATGCCTGTCTTTGAACCGAAAAATAAGAGAGAACAACAGCTTTACGAGCTTTTAGTTGACCAGAATCGGCTTAAGCGTGGACATCTTGGGAATGGCTATACAATAATCGGGGAAATATAACTATGCCGTCAATTGAATATCTCGTTATTGGTTAACAATAAATGGATGACCTATCAATTTCCAGGCAGCTCGAGACATACCTGCGGGGTTTGACCAGCGGGGCTGAATTCCAGCGTTTTGCATGCAAATTCGTTACATTTCAGAACCCCGATATTTTTCCTCCCGACAAGACGAACTTTCATAGTGGCTCAAACCCAACCGGGCAGGTTACAAAAGGGCATCCAGATGCGTGGGCTGCATATAAGGCTGGTATTGCTGCAATAGAGGTCTGCGCCATAATTACGCCAGGCAAAGCAGTAAAGGAAATTGAAAAAGACCTTGTCGGCCTGGCCAAAGAGGTAGAAAAGAGCAAGAAGAAAGTTACATTTTTGTGCATCGTGCTCGGGCTACTAACAGATCGAACGCCAAGTCAAGAAGTCACACCAATCATTGAGGATGCCGCATTAAATATTCTTGGGATTGAAAAAGAGAATGTTCGTGTAATCACTGGGTATGATTTAATATCGGCAATATCCAATGACCCGAAATATTCTGCATTGCTTGCATTTGCAAACATACATTTCTCCACCGCGCCATTTTATGAGATTGATTCATTTATGGCACGGTTTCCATTACCGTTCCCAACGCCTGCCGAATTTGACGATTGCAGAGTTAAGGCACCTGCGGAATCTATTAGGACAATTACCGCCAATCTGAACGGAAGTGGTTCTTGTCTTATTTGGGGGAACGGCGGGTCTGGAAAAACAGTAATAGCGCGACTGGTTGCTTCCGAATACAAGCGAAAAGGGTTTAGCATCTTATGCTTAGACATTAGCAGCACTTCATCCACGACAGTAATTGAAGATGTCATTAATTTCCTTTCTGCAAATGCTCACGATAAATTGCTGCTCATTATTGATAATGTTCATGGGCACAGCAGGTTTGCAGAGCGTTATCATGAATTTTTGCAGCTACAGGAGGCACATGGGTTTCTAGCAATTTTCTTATCTCGAATTCCTTCTGCTGTTCCTACTGAAGAAACTCCTATTCTTGGGTTTTTAGAAATGTACGGAGCTAAAGGAGGATTTGCACACGAAATATCTGCCGATGGTGAAGCGTTTAGGAATGTCGTAACCCTATTTCAAAGCCGCGGCAAGGTTTTTCCTCTTGGGAACAACATTACATATCAGCAAATTGCAGACAAATTTGGACATGACCTCTATGTGTTCTCTTATGCGCTACAACATTATCCGGCAGGAACGAGTCTTGACTGCATAACTCCGGAAAACGTGAATTCCAGCAAAGCGATTGAAAGAACCTATTTAAGCCGCTATGCACATGCACCAAAGAAGCTTGATATCTTTATCAAAATTGCTGCGCTTTCGTCCCTGGAAATACCGGTTGCCGCTAATAAATGTTCTGGAGATACGCAATATCACAATTTATTCGATGATGAGCTATTAGATGGCACAATGTTGCGAAACAACAATGGGGATTTCATCCTGACTCATTCTTCCCTTGGCAACATGATTATTCGTTACCATGCATATCGCCACAACATACAGCCCATCCATATTGTTGCAGGGGCATTTCCATTAGCGTGTAGCATTGGCCCGGACTTGTTTTCGCTGATGGAGAACCAGAAATATTATGATTATATTCCGCTTCTTCGTGCGCTATTCACAGACAAAGATATTGCTAGTAAACTTCTTGAATCACAGATTGTCTTACCTACTAGGTTGAGAAATCCAGTCTTGGGTTCTAGGCAGGAATGGTACGAGCAATTTTTATCCGACCATTTCTCTATGACTGCAAAAGCCCTAGCGTTCACGAGCCTTTCGACCATTCGGGAAACGCTAAAAGCGTTATACCATAAGAACCAGCATTTGCTCGGGACTGCGCTTTTCTCCCTCGCGGAACATCGTGATATTCTATGGGTTGAAATAAGTAGAACAAGTCCACATATTGTAATTGATTTTCTTGGGGAGATCAAGGCATATGCCGCAAACAGCGGTCTTGACCGTGAAATTGCTCAAAAGCTCGTTGATCTCCATGAATACATTATTCAACGCGCTGTTAGCCAACGGACACCATACCGAGGTGTCCTAACCCGTTCGTCACTTTCCCTAGGGTATGTCGCAAGTTTCCTAAAGTATCTAAATGTGGATCACAAGGATGCACATGATGATTTGCTTTCCGATTTGCTCATACCATCATATGCTGACAAGCTTGTTCAACGAGGTCTTTCAAAACCATTGGACCATTTCACAAAATTTCTCGAACATTGCCGCAATGCAGCCAGCTATAAATGCGAATCGCTTTTACCAATACTGATGCAGCAGAAGAATATTGACCTTGTTTTAGCGGCGTTTGATTTATGGCAAATAGACAGCAGCATTTACTACATGAAGTTCTGGCAAAGCATTCCTTCCAATAGCAGCCAGGATTACGTAAGCCTGCTTGTTCGTGAACAATTTTCAGAGCCTCGAAAGCAGGCAATGTTTGATAAGCTGCTGCTCTCAACGATTCCACAGGTCACTACATTATTTCGATTTGCCCAACTTGCGCCAGATTTACAGCAGAATGTTGCATTCGATGTGTCTGCTATCGCTCGGATTTCACAAAGACTTCTCAAAAACTCAAAGCGCATTAATCTTAATCAGCTTCTATCGTCAATAAATGAGCTTTCAGAAACAGGAATAGCGGGAAAACCTCTTGCGGACCAGCTTCGGCGACTAATAGACTCTGATTATGAAAAGGTCTTCCACCAGCTCATTAATACCGAAGATATAAGAAGCACTATTGCGTTTTTGGCAAATCTACCTGCTAACTCGCCGGATTCTCTATTTGGCCGCTTGTTAACTGACCTTCGGAGACAATCCTATTTTGAAAAACGACTTTCATTTTCATTACAGCCATACAGTCCCGGGCCACTAAAGATTGGCCGTGGCAAAGCTGGCGAGCGACCCACTGTACGTATTACGCAACTCCTTTCGTTCTTAAATCGCGTTGACAAGGACTATTTGCGTGGAATTATCGATTATCTCAAGACCCATCAGCAGGTTTTGATTAATGCGATCCTCTCAGATCATATTGATGCAGCATCGGCATTTATGTCAGAGTTAGACTCAATCGGCCTTGACGGTTCAGTGCTCGTTGACAGTCTAATTTCTGAAGGGCTTTGCACCCCCCAATCTCTGGAAGCCCTGGCAAATAACAGTCTGGAAAAGGACGTCGGCTACCTGAAAGCCTTTTTACAATATTCATCTAAGAGGCATTCGCGTCTGTATCTTGGGGTTATGTCATTACTATTGGGTAAACATCGGCAAGGTTTGTTGGATGTTTGCTCGCGAAGCGAAACTGGTCAGTTTTTTGGATTCTTAAGGTGGATCGATAAGCCCCATCCAGAACCAATCTTGACATCGAAAGATATTCTCAAAGATATTACCGGGAAAAGACTTGTGGGTTTTAGGACGTCCCTTGATAAGGCTGTTGCTGCTAATCGTAAGGCGATGCTGAACTATTTAAAATCAAAGCATCCGGATTTCTTTATGTCAATTGGTGTACAATCTAATCACCCATAGACTGCGCCTCTGCTCATCCTCCGCTTCGGCGCAAAAACATAAGAAGGGGGGGGCGCAGAAAAGACAGAAAAGAAAAGACGAAGACCGCCGCCGAGAAAAAGATTGAATGTGGTAGCAGCCGGGCAGCACATCTTACAACAGCCGCGTTACGTTCGCGCGAAACGCGCACATGGCTTGTTTGATGGCTCCGTCGGCGTCTTCGCTTCGCTCGCAGCCGTCATGTCGCCAATCAAGCCACGTCGTAACACGGCGACGTTGTAAGCAATAAATTTGCACCAATGATTGATAGGCGGCGGCGAAAGACAAAGAAAAATAGTTAGGAAATTGGCGCACAAAGCAAGGCGCGTCCAGCGCCTTAATTAAGAAAATGCATTTTCCGGAAATTGATCAAAATGAAGACAGATTCAAAATTAGACTCAAAATATCATACTGATATTGACCCTTCTTGGTCGACAAACAAATTCATTCTCAATTGGTGGAAGGATGAATTTGACGAATACCTTGTATCCTTGGTAGATAAATATCACTGGCTATGGGAAGGCTATTTCAATCTGGATTATATACTAACTAAAATTGACAATAACATAATTAAATATTGGCAATCCAGTGACCCTTTATGCCAAAAATATGCATGGTACAACATTCTTTGTGGTTTTTGCAGGTCGCGTTTATTCTGCAAGGGAATCCTCAAACGAATTAGGAAAGCAGAAGTATTCAATTGCGCCTTGTGCAAGGAAGATTTTATTGAAACATCAATCTGGTATTCACGAGCAAAACGAATGACGATCGAGCAACTTGATTTCTGTGATCAATGCGCTTCGCTCTTTATGTTTGGAGATTTAGCAAGAAAACTAACCGCTAAGGAATCATCGGCATTAATTGATTTCAGTTTTAAGCAACCCACAGACTTAAAATTGATTGCGGCTCTTAAAAACGATTCATCAGATTATCTTTCCAAATTATTTCAATCAATCAACCGGATCCCAATGAATAATTTTGGCAAAAACTTTCAGGACTATCACGGTATTTCTACGAAGAATAGATTAGCCATATACCATTTGTTTTTAAATAGGCCACCCCATAAGGTTATTGTACAAATTTACGGATCTTGGATTGCAGCTCTTATTGAAGCTAACATTCTTGAAAATGGAGCAATAAAAACCGAAAGAGGCATACGTTGCCTTGCACATGACGGTCATGAATGTAATTCAATTGGCGAAAAAACTATTGATGATTTTCTGTTCTCATATGGTATTGCACACAAAAAGGAACCCAATTATCCGGAAGGTAATTACCGTGGTGATTTTCTGATTGGGCAAACCATGGTAGAATATTTTGGTTTAGCCGGTGAAAAGTCGTACGATGAAAAGATTAAATTGAAAAGGCAAATATGCAAGAATGTAGGGATTGAACTAATTGAAATCTTTCCGTCGGATTTAACTAAACCGGCATTTCTAAGCCGTTGTTTTGAAAAGTATATAACAATAAATGTGAAATAGTCCAAAGGCTTTTCGTGTATTTGCAAGTAGCAAGTAAACCACAGTAAATTTTGGGTCTCCAGGAGGAGTTCGCATGCCACGAAAAGGGGAAACGACGCAAAAAGAAGAGCAGTATATTTTCTTGAATTCAAGCATCCAAAATTTGAACGAAGCTCACGCTATTCTGAAGACTATTAAAGCAGAACCGAAAAACAAATTGAAGGTTCCCGCCTTTAACTACGCATTGATCCTTTATTCGATGCCTTATGGGAAATCACGTGGAATTCAGCAGAATAGCCACATTCTACCTTCCACTTACATCCCAAAAGAATTTATTGATTTGCATAAAAAGATAACATTTAGTCGAGATAAGATTTATGCTCATGATGATCTTACTGAGAAGGAAGCGGAGATCAATGTGTTCGAATTTCGAATGCCAGCAGGGAAGACTTTTGAGACCATAAGTATTATGCAAAATATCCTTAAGGGCGAGCTATTTCCAAAAATCGACGAAATCGCTATTTTGATTGAGAAATCGCTTGATAAATTGATTGCAGAAAGTAATCGTCTAAGTCAGGAAATATTGAAGCTGCGTAAAATCACACCTGTTAAAACAAGTAATAAATAGGGCTAAAGGTATAGTTGTGCATTTCTCCCGCCCGTCCTGGGCTTGATTTAATGGAAGGTGCGCCAAAGAATGAGCAAAAAGACATAAGACCGCCGCCGAAGAAAGAGCATACCATGGTAGGGTGCAAATTTACAGCTTACAACAGCCCCTTTGTGCGTCGAAGACTCCGGCCTCCGGCAAATTGCCGCTTTGATGGCTCCGTCGGTGTCTACGCTTCGCTCGCACCGTCATGTCGCCAATGCGGCAACTTCACAAAGGGGCAAACGTTGGGCGAAATAAACTGCCCGCAAAGACAAGCTAAAGCCGCTGCCGAAAGCCAACGAATAAGAGAAGCAACGCCCCAAGAACGCCGCATAAATGCGGCGAAGAAACAGAACAGATCAACGTATTATCTTTTAGAGGAAGTGCCAGAGTAAGAAGCAGTCAGAAAGAAGGGATACTATGGACAAAGTCCGATTAAACAATGGCGTGGAAATGCCCCTACTGGGATTTGGCGTCTTTCAGGTAACGAATGTTGACGAATGTGAAAATGGCGTTTATGAAGCGATACGGGCAGGCTACCGGCTGATTGACACCGCTGCTTCTTATGGCAACGAAGCAGCGGTTGGTAAAGCAATCAAAAGAAGTGGTGCGACAAGAGATGACTTGTTCATTACCACAAAGCTTTGGATTCAGGATACCGGGTACGAAAATACTAAGAAGGCCTTTGACAAATCGTTGAAGAGGTTACAACTGGATTATCTGGACCTGTATTTAATTCATCAACCCTATGGGGACATTTATGGTTCCTGGCGCGCAATGGAAGAGTTGCAACGTGATGGCAGAATTAGAGCTATAGGAGTCAGCAACTTTCACCCCGACCGGGTGATGGATTTGATTCTTCATAACAAAGTCGTTCCTGCAGTGAATCAGATCGAAACCCATCCCTTTTGTCAGCAGATTGAAACTCAAATGTTCTTACAGGAAAACAAAGTACAGATCGAATCCTGGGGTCCGTTTGCCGAGGGCAAGAACAACATATTCCAGAATGAATTGCTGCTTTCCATTGCTGGAAAACACAAGAAATCCGTTGCGCAGGTAATTCTGCGTTGGCTGACTCAAAGAGGGGTGGTAGCTATTCCAAAATCAGTCCGCAAAGAAAGAATCATTGAAAATTGCAACATTTTCGATTTCAAACTAGACTCTGCCGAAATGAATACGATCGTATCGCTAGATACTGGCAAGAGTTTGTTTTTCGACCATCGTGATCCGGCGATGGTGAAGTGGTTGGGAACTAGAAAGCTTGAAATCTAACATCAAATCCAGGCAGGACAACAAAAATGAAGAATGTGATTATCCTGGGTGCCAGCGGTAATATCGCAAGACATGTTGCTGATATTTTGGTGAAGAAAGACAATACTAATCTAACCCTGTTTTTGCGGAATGCCCGTCGGCTAAGGAACAAAGATGTGTCGAAGTGCCATATCGTTGAAGGCGACGTTATGGATTTTGGTCAACTCAAGGAAGCCGTAGCAGGACAGGATATCGTGTACGCCAATCTTGCCGGAGACCTTGAGGCAATGGCGATAAATATTGTGAAAGCAATGGCCGAAACAGGAGTCAAAAGGCTCATCTTTATCAGTTCAATAGGTATCTATGACATCCCTTTGAAGCCTGTTTTAAAGCCTTACCGGAAAGCCGCCGACGTAATAGAAGCATCGGACCTTGAATACACCATTTTACGTCCCACTTGGTTTACAAACGCTGATGAAGTGGATTACGAAACAACTAGAAAAGGTGAGCCGGAAAAAGGCTCTGTGATTTCCCAAAAAAGCCTGGCAACATTAATCGCAACGATTATCGAATTCCCGGAGAAACATGTTCGTGAAAATCTGGGGGTGAACAAGCCAGAGTAAACCGTGTGGGGCTGTGTCGGGCGGCGAACTAGAAATTGGGCGCAATTTGTAAACCATAAACTCTACGAGGTTCTTATGAAGAATATCACAGTCCTAATTGGCGCTGGATCAATAGGGGTCGCAATCGCGCGCAGAGTGAGTGCCGGAAAGCACATTCTTCTCGCTGATTTACGGCAAGAAAATGCAGACATGGCTGCTGCAACTCTAAGTAATGCTGGATTTGAGGTCACCCCTACAACTGTCGATGTATCCTCGCGCAAAGCAGTTGAGAGTCTTGTCGAAAGGGCTACCAGCCTTGGCGATGTGACAGGAGTTATTCACGCCGCGGGCGTTTCACCATCGCAAGCTCCAATAGCTGCAATCTTGAAAGTGGACATCTATGGTACAGCCCTGGTACTTGAAGTATTTGGAAACGTCATTGCGCGTGGCGGTTCCGGCATAGTGATTGCATCCCAATCGGGGCATCGCCTAGGTGCTCTCACGGATGAGCAAAACAAGCTTCTTGCGACAACACCAGCCGATCAACTCTTATCGCTCCCAATGCTCCAGCCGGATCTAGTTAAGGACACTTTGCACGCCTATCAACTCTCAAAACGTGGGAACGCTTTACGAGTGATGGCAGAAGCCGTTAGATGGGGTAAGCGAGGCGCTCGGGTCAATACAATCAGTCCTGGCATTATTATCACTCCTCTCGCGAATGATGAACTAAAAGGTCCTCGCGGAGAAGGTTACCGCCGCATGATTGTGGGTTGCCCTGTTGGAAGAGCCGGCACTTCTGACGAGGTTGCCAATGTCGCAGCACTTCTCATGGGACCAGATGGCACGTTTATCACCGGCAGCGATATTCTGATGGACGGTGGGGTTACTTCCTCGTTCTTCTTTGGAGAGCTCGCTCCGAAATGAACGCATAATCTTACTATAGATTCCTAGATATGCCCGCCGGTGCAGTGCCATACACCGGCGAATCAATACGAAGAGGGGCGTTGCAAGAAAAAGACAAAGACGGCAGCGGCAGCAAAAACCCAAAGAGCGGGCAGTTTACATTCGCCCAACAGCCGCATGGCGGGCGCAAAGCCGCCCCAAATGCCGCGCGGTTACTTGCGGTACAAACCCCCCGTCTCGTCAGCCCTGTCTTGTCGCAGGCTCCGTCAGGGCTTCCGTCGGGCGGTTAAATTATAGGCGCGGCACTTCGCCATGCGGCGAACGTTGGTGGGAAATTTGCCTGGCCCAAAGACAAAAGAGGCGGTGGCAAGAAGTAAATCCTAGAGCATGTTAAATTGTCACGTCCCTGAATCAACATATATATACGTATTCATTTGTTTTCTTGACAATATATCACACCTATAATCAAGAAGGTTCTATGTCCCTTTTTCAATGCCATAATATTTCGACATTAAATGCGATCCGTTTCAAAACCACTCTTAAAGGAGGAGTAGAATGCTAAAACATTTATCTTTGGTAATTCTTACCGCTATCGCTTCCGTTCTCGCAGAAACAGACGGCTATAAAGATGCTAAATGGGGCATGCCTCGCAATGAAGTTAAAGCCGCGCTATCTGCAACGTTTTCAGGAACTGAAGACGGTTTTTTTGAGCCGGCTGAACAAAATGGAGAAATAGATGAGCTTGGCAATTACATGTTTGGGGTGCCCATTAGAAAAACCAAAGGTTCATATGAATATCTCGCGGATTACAACAGGAAGGATTTCACTGGTTGGCCAGACCTTAATTCCGAATCCAGTGCCAAAGCCATTTTTTATAGAGATTCATCTTTTTTTGCATATCTTATTGAATTGAAAGCTTCAAATTATTCTGCATATTTTAGTAAGCTTACTTCTAAATATGGTAAAGGTGCAACAGCCTCAACAGAGGTTATGACAAATGCTAAGATAACGTCATGGGTTTCAGGCAATACTAAAATACTTTTAATAAAGCATGTAAAAGGAGACCTCAGCTCCACAACAACTTCTTTATATCTGGTATATTTGGACAACGCAGCTTTTACCGCCATTCGTAATGACCTAAGACAAAAAGCTTTGGCCAACAAAAAGAACATTGAAGCAGAGGAACATCGTCCTGTCAAAGACCCGGATATGGATAACATACGCTGACATTTTTCTATTCTATTTCTAAAGGAGCGGGCATGAGATCTACAATAGGCAAGTTTATATCTCGCGGTCTTCGCGACAAATATTTTCCCAAATCGGAGATTGCCGAATCAGATTTGTTGAGCATACAACTATTTGTAAATGCTGTTTTATCTGCCAAGGGAGTACTCCTTAAACACAAGAAACGTTTCATATCAAAATCGTTATGGGACATTACAAATCCCGTAAGTAAATATAAGTATCTCCAAAGGTACCGTTCGAAATGTGTCCTTGAGGAACAGGATGAATCAATTGAACTTCGACATGAGCATGTTTTTGAAAAAGCGAACATGGTTGAGAGAATTTTGGCAACCCCAGCTTCTGTTAGAAAAGAACTCCAAAAAGCAGTGGGATGTGTTGTCACAAAGCCTGAACATGATTTACTCCATCGCAAATCAAAAGGATACGATGGTTGGGCTCGCTATAAACATGCTGGTATCAAAGTCTATGACATGAAACAAGGAAAATGGATTACCTAACTCTCAAAGACCCTCTGTAGCCGAGTCAAGAAAATATTGCAAAATGAAAATGCCACCGCCTGAAAACAAAATCGGCCAGTCAAACGTTCCACCAACACACGCAGCAGCGCCATGCCCGCATGACATGACGGTTTCGCCACCCGTCATGTCATCCAGTCATGTCGAAGACTTCGTCGTGGCTTCCGTCGGGTGGCGAGTTTTTAGGCGGGCACGGCGGGCAGTGCGTGGGACGTTGTGGTAAATTTGTGCACCCCAAGAACGCCGCGCGGAAATTTAGAGTAAAGCAAAATTGAATTTAGGACGGGCGGGGGCGGAAAACAACTTCCAAAATGATGCGGCACGGGAAGAAAAAAATCAATCTTGCGCCGGGGAAAAGCCGTCGTATCATGATTTGAAAGGTTCAGAGAATTATTGGTAAAGCCCGTGTAGGCATTGTATCATTTAGTTAATATATGCAAAGCACTCTTTTCAAGGAGACCTGATATGCGCAGAATAGCTTTTACCATAATAGGAATATTCGGTTTTGCTGTAGCTGGCTGGAGTCAGGCCTACTACGAAGCAAGCGGCCAGACTGCGGTTTTTACCCTCACGGCGGGAGCAAAGAGCGGTCCTGCGGCAATCCGAGGAGGTTCCGTATTACGCACTGGAAAGAATAGCGGCATAAGCGTCACGACAACCAGAGGTGGAATCCTTGTTACTCTGCCAACTCTACGCAGTGGAACTACCGACATAGCGCTGTATGATGTTGCGGGCCGGCAGATCTACCGGCAACATGGATACAGTGGTGCATCGCTGCGTATTGAAACGCAGAACTTCGCGTCGGGAATGTACACCGCGCGAATTCAAGTTGACGGGCTGAATTATTCACGCCGCCTTATGGCCAATCGGTGAGGGGAATAAACCATGGAAACCATTAAAAATAAAATCAGCCTCAGATTGACAATTGCTTGTTTTACAGGAATCCTTTCTTGGGGTAATGCTTCGGCGCAGATTCTCCATGTTGATTCAGTCTCGGTCGACAGCGTATGGAACAGCGACAGCTCATGGTACGACGGAAACGGCATATTACAGCAGCGTACAAGCCGAGACTGCCACATAAGTTTTATCCCACAGGGTGAAGGAATGGCACAAATGTTCATTGCAATGTCTATAGACAGCGGAAAAACATGGACACCCTCACCTAATCCGTTGACTGTACTGAATAATGGTCTTTCTTCAACATTCAAGACAGGACAGAAAGCCACCATAATGATTCGGGTGTTCGGCGGTGATAGACCGGGTGTAGCTTTTAAAATGACGGCGCGGCAGAATGCTCCAATAATTTCCGGGAACCCGAAAACAGAATTGCTAGGAGTAATGCCTGCTCCAACTCCAGGCTCAAATGTCGATGCATTGTTAAGCCTAAGCCTCGCAAGTGAGAACGCGGCATATGGCTTTTGCACGATTGCAAAAATTTATTGGGACGCATTGGGTGACGAAACAGTAGATGATTCGACCACAGGTCCAAATGCGCTTACCTGGACATGGCTCACACAAGTACCTGCGGGAGCGTCAGGGCAAAAGCAAGCAGTGATCGCTCGTGCAATTGACAAAAATGGTTTATCAAGCGTACCAGAAACACTTAATGTGCAGTTTGGCTTGCAAAGGCCCATAGTCATGAAGAATATTCAGGCAGGGACTTTCACCATGGGATCGAATAATACTTTGGATTTGGGAGCAAGCCCACCACATCAAGTAACATTGAGTGCGTATACCTTGCAGGAAACTGATGTGACACAGGAACAGTATTTTGCAGTGATAGGTGTCAATCCATCCCAATTTAATAGCGGCACGGATGCTCTTCTTAGACCAGTAGAAAAAGTGACATGGTATAATGCGGTGCTATACTGCAATGCGTTGAGCAAATTGGGAGGTCTTGACACTTGTTATACTTATACACAGGCCGGAGCTACCGATGCAGCTTGCGATTTTACCAAGCACGGATACAGATTGCCAACTGAGGCGGAATGGGAATATGCTTGCAGGGCAGGAAGTATAACGGGTTACTACTGGGGGGATACAATTAATGGAAATTATTGCTGGTATGATAGCAATAGTAGCGGTTCTACGCATGCTGTTGCAACAAAACAGCCCAACGCATGGGGTCTGTTTGATATGAGTGGCAATGTATTTCAATGGTGCAATGATTGGTACGGGAGTTACGGTTCAGCCAGTCAGACTGATCCAATAGGCGCTAATGGAACCAGTGGAGACCGTGTGTTGCGAGGGGGTTCATGGTACAACATTGGCAATGGCGTCCCGCATATCAGCTATCTACGTTCAGCGTATCGGGATTCGCCGGATGGTAATCCTGCTCGGGGGTACAACTTCTTCGGCTTCCGGTGTGTCCGACGATAGGCTGGCTTTACGGCCTTATTAAGAGTCTTGAAACGAAGATATGATATTGTCCCGATAAAATGGACACTGAGTTAAGCACATTGTTTCATAATTTCGAAATTTGCCGGGGAATAATAACCCAGCGTCTCATGGAGCCTGTAAAAAATTCTGTGTAAATGATGTATAGTAAAAATAACCATTTACGCAGGAGGAAGCTATGCCAATACGTACAGAGTTAATCGACGAGCTGCTCAAGGACTACAAAAAGCCGGAGGACATGGTTGGTGAAAACGGATTGCTGAAGCAGCTCACCAAGGCCCTTGTCGAGCGAGCTTTAGGCGCGGAGCTTACCCACCATTTAGGATACGAAAAGCATTCCGCTGATGGTAAAAACAGCGGAAATTCCCGTAACGGAACGACGCCAAAAACACTCAAGAGTGATCTGGGCGATATGCCTATTGAAGTGCCGAGGGATCGCCGTGGGGATTTTGAGCCACAGATTGTCAAGAAGGGCCAGCGGCGATTTACCGGCTTCGACGACAAGATTTTGTCTATGTACTCTCGCGGCATGACAACGCGGGATATTCAGTCTCATTTGCAAGAGATATACAACGTCGAGGTTTCACCGGAGTTGATTTCTTCCGTCACTGCCGAAGTAATGGAGGAAGTCAAGGAGTGGCAGAGTCGGCCGATTGAAGATTTGTACCCTATTGTTTATTTGGACGCGATATGGATAAAGATTCGAGACGAAGGTCATGTTGTCAATAAAGCGGCGTATCTTGCCATAGGTGTTCGCTTGGACGGCATAAAGGATGTTTTGGGCATCTGGCTTGAAAAAGAAGAAGGTGCGAAATTCTGGTTGAAGGTGATAACGGAATTGCAGAACCGGGGATTAAAGGATATTCTCATTGCTTGCGTTGACGGATTAAAAGGCTTTCCTGAGGCGATAGAATCTGTTTTCCCCGGTACCCAGATTCAACTCTGCATCGTGCATATGGTACGGAATTCCTTGAAATTTGTCTCATGGAAAGACCGTAAACAGGTGGTAAGCGATTTGAAGACCGTTTACCAGGCGACAACCGAGGAACAGGCCCAAACAGCACTCACGGAGTTTGAGAAGAGCTGGAACGAACGTTATCCGATGATCGCGAAATCCTGGCGCTCGAACTGGACGAGGCTCAGAACATTTTTCGGTTATCCGCCGGAAATACGCAAGGTAATCTATACCACCAATGCCATTGAATCCCTGAATAATGGTTTACGAAAGGTAACGAAGAACCGGGGCTCATTCCCGACCGATGAGGCGGCCATCAAACTTTTGTACCTTGCCCTGAAAAACATAATGAAAAAATGGACCATGCCGATCCAGAATTGGGCTACGGCAGTAAATCAATTTTCAATTATATTCGATGGTAGGATACCAGTCAAATGACAGAAGAGAGAAGACTGTTTACACAGAAAATATTACAGAGCCGTCTCATGCGTTCGTTGACGATTGTAATCGATTTCAATATACTCAAAGATGTCTTGATATGCTGAATGATTGTCACTAAACTCTTCTCCAAGCTCTGATTTGAACAGATGAAAAAACGACTCGGCAACCGCGTTGTCCCAACAATTGCCTTTACGACTCATACTCTGAATGCAGCCGCTGGTATTAACTGCATTCTGAAAAGTATCGCACGCGTACTGGACTCCTCGATCAGAATGCACCATGAGGCCTTTGGGTGGTCTACGCTGCCACAGAGCTCTCTTAAATGCATCCAGAACAAACTGGTGGTCCAAAGTGCCGCTCAGTGCCCAACTGACCACCATGCGCGAATAGAGATCGATAAACACAACCAGGTACATCCAGCGGTTTCCAACTTTGAGATACGTAATGTCCGACACCCAAACCAGATTCGGATTGCTGACTGTAAATCTCCGGTTCAACAGATTCGGGGCCACCGGATACGTATGCCGGGAATCGGTTGTCACCCGGTATTTCTTCCGGATGCACGATCGAAGACCGTTTTTACGCATAATCCGACACACTCGCTTGCGACTGATCTTCATACCGTTTCTTCGCAGGGCATTCATGATCTTCGGGCTTCCCGAACGCCTCTTACTTTTTTCAAACAGCGCTCGTATCTCCAACGTCAACCGCATGTCCTCCTTCGCACGATTACTCAGAGGACGCTTCAACCAAGCGTAATAGCCGCTCCGCGTTACCTCAAACACATTCGCCATCCTTTCCACCGAAAAGAAAGAGCAGTAATCCTTCATGAATCGATATTTGTCTTCGGTGTTTTTGAAAAGATGGCTATGGCTTTTTTTAAAATGTCCCGTTCCTCGCGCAGGATGTCGTTTTCCCTGCGCAATCGTCGGAACTCGTCATCTTGCGGACTAAGATGCCCTTTACCTGGAAATGGGTGCTCAGGACTTTTTTCAAAGAGCCGGATCCATTTATACAAAAGGCCGGTCGGAATACCAAGATCCCGCTCTACATCAGCGGAAGCTCTGCCTTCTTCAAGCACAAGCCGAATTGCTTCCCGTTTGAACGACTCGTCATACCGCCTCCGACGCTTTGGACCCATAAACACACCTCCATTGGAAAAGATACTTTGTCTTTTCGGTGTGTCCAAAATATCGGGGCAGGATCAATAGAATCAAATAAAAAGCAAGGGGTTATTTCTTATGGACGACGTTCTTGATGAAGAAATGATAAATTTAGGTGAATTAAGCTCATTTAAAGATTATTGGGCGATTTTTCCTTGCTTTAAAAGAATGGCAGCTGACGGATTCATGTTTCAGGCGAGAATCGTTTATGAGTACGACGATCTCAAAAAAAAGATTGGTGGTTCATCCAAGGTTCAAATATCTCTTGGCGGCTACAATGAGGATGGAAAAGTTTCAATAGATGAATCCGGCCCTTTAGTTTCAGAATATTTTCATTTGACTTTTATGCCAATTTTTCAAACATATAAATGTGACGATGAACACAATTTAGTAATAACCGGAAATTCATCCAAACTCGGGGATTATTCCGTTAAAATTGAAGTGATAAAAGAAAATTGCTAATAATGGTTGGAAAAGTAATCTGATGATAGAAAGAAAATAATCTTGCAATAATTCAAGATTTATTGAACGTTCGCCAGTCCTTGGGCCGGGCGTAAATCTGGATTAAGGAATTCATTGTTGTTCTCTTTCTTATTCGGCGAAAAGCATTTTTATTAACATCAATAATTGTTGAATGCGGAATTATCGGACTAATTGGCTATGGTAAATATTGAAAAACAGGTCGATTATTGGCGCAAAGGTGCGGAAGAAGACATGCCTGTTGGTTTCAGGCTTGTCAAGGAAGGCAGCCTGCGTCATGGGCTTTTTTTCATTCACCTTGCATTTGAGAAGATCCTGAAAGCACACGTTTGCCGGAAAACCGGCGCTCTATCACCACGATCTCATAATATTTTCAGACTGTTGGAATTGTCGGGTTTACAGCATTCAAGGGAAGATGCACTTTTTCTTGCAAATTTGAACAAATACAATATCGAAGGACGTTATCCGGATTCCTATGAGGATTTGCCTGACTCCTCTGAGGTTGATGATATTTTTGCGACGGGCGGAAGGGTTTTTAAATGGCTGTGCGATCAGTTATAGAATCTGTACGAACATACCTTCGGAAGGTAAACGAAAACGGAATACCCGTTGCTTTTGGAGTTCTTTTCGGCTCTCAGGCTCACGGAACCGCCGATGATCAAAGCGACATTGACCTTCTTGTCGTTTCTCAGCATTTCGACGGAAAAAAGGACCGGCGTGAAACTTCATTATTATGGCAACTGACGGTTGATACCGACAGCCGGGTTGAGCCAATTCCCGTGGGTGAACGCGAATGGCTGGAAGATGACTCGCGGGCTATTGTCGAAATTGCGCGCAAGGAAGGCCAAGTCGTAAAGGTCTGAATCCAATTACTAAGGGAAAACCGGCGCAAGAATCAAGAATTTAAGACCCGTGCCGCAAAAGGAATTCAATACAAAGCCCCCGCCCGAAAATCATTTTAAAATCATAAAGACAAGAAGAAGCGCGGCGTAAAGACCGGGGTGCAAAAACATTCCCACAACACACGCATGCCGGGCGGCCAAAACGCCACCCCAAATTGCCGCTTTGATGCCTCCGTCACCGTCCACTCGCTAAGCTCGGGCGGTGTCATGTCGGCAATGCGGCAACTTCGGCAGTGCGTGGAACGTTGTAAGCAATAAATTTGCACCAATGAATTAATATCCGCCGCCGAAGAAAAGAAATGAAGACTTGGTGGATTAAATGAATTGATAATTTTGTGCCCGATGAATGCCCAACGTCGTGTTGGGCAAAAACCGAGGAGAATAATTTTGATATCCTTTTTTGAAAAAGTAACAGTAGACTCGGATATTTCATTCGTGGTATTAAAACTTAGCAGAAAAAAAACTCATGAATTCAAACTGCAGCTCCCGCTAAAATTCCGCCGCTGCTACATTGCGGACAGCACGCTTGAAGAACAACTTCGTGACCCAGAATTGACTCGCACTGAATTATTTGACGCGTATCTGCCAGATAAGGGCAGTATAATGGCAGGTGAATTTGGTGAGATTCTCTCCTACCATTTACTTAAATCAATCTATCTTCCAATACAATTATCCGGACCTTTAAAATGGAGGTTTAAGCCTGATGCAAAAAGAGCGGTTCAATATACTGATGTAGTACTCTACCATCTGGCCGACCCTAATGCACCTTCAATTGATGATTTGCTTATTGCAGCAGAATCAAAAGTAAAATCAACCAAAACAGATAAACATCCAATTCAAGACGCGATAGACGGATCAGCAGATGATCGAACTCATAGGCTTGCGGTAACTTTGGCATGGTTGAGACGTCGCGCTATAAAAACAAATAACCAAGTGCGTCGCAAGATATATGACCGTTTTATCAAGATAAGCGCTTACGGTTCATATAACCGTCACTTCAAAGCTATTGCCTTAGTTGACCATGACCTATTAGATCAGGAGCTATCAAAAGGAATTGATACAGCACAATGCTTCGAAAAGACTGAAATACTTGTTGTTTCAATTCCCGATTTGCAGAAGCTTTACGAATGCGTTTATTCTGATATTATTTCAACAGGAAATACCACTGCATCATGATCGAAACAAGGTTTGCAAATCTCATTTCTCAAGCTGAATCTTGGCAGACTTTCCGTAAGTTCCATTTGCCATCAGACATTATTGTTGACTATGGTTTTTTAAAACATACCGATGATTTCTATATAGAACTTCTTGGAAAATTAGTTGAATTGCTGGACTCCTCTAATTTCAATACAAACGAGCTTTTATCTGTTGCAAAAGGCCTTCAAGTCTATTCACTTTCTGAAACAAGGGAAAGCATCACAGGCGTTGATTACGCGGCAAACATGCTTTACGTTAGCGGATTATATTATCTCTCCGGGTATTCTGCATCGGCTTTACTGTTAGCGAATCTGTTTGGGCCTAAAGAATATAGTTCCCAGATTGATCAATTCATTTGGAGTTTTCTTGCACGTAAAGCAGACATCAAGAACGAATTCAGTATCATTCTATTGAAATATTTACAATCTGGCGATCAAAAAATAATTGACGGATTATTGAATAAAATATCCGAATTTAACGAGAAAGCATTTATCGACTCTCCAATAGAATTCACTTCGAGTCTTCTTGCCGTTTCAATCATAAGGAAATTTTCTCAGGAATCTATTTGGATGTCACTTCTTGAATATGGTTCAAACGAGCATTGGAATGATTTTGTTCAATTTTGCCTTTCAAAGCGCCCACCGGTTTGGGACTTCTTTCCTTCCCAACGCACGGCATTAGAAGCTGGAGTCATTGGTAAAACTTGTTCAGTGTCCCTACAAATGCCAACCAGTTCCGGCAAGTCTGCGCTATGTGAATTAATTGCATATGATGAACTTCGTCGCAATCCAGAAAGCAAGGTTCTTTTTTTGGCGCCTTTCCGCGCAATGGCTTCAGAGCTTAAAAACAGTTTCGCAAAACGACTATCACAATTAAACATATCATCAAAAACTATTTATGGTGGGAATATTCCCACTCCAGAAGAGAGAAACGCGATTGAGCAAACATCGCTGCTGGTTGCTACGCCAGAAAAGCTTATAGCGGTCTCAAATGTATTGTCGAATGTAACTGATGCTTTTAAGGTTGTCATTTGTGATGAAGGCCACTTATTAGACGATTCATCTCGTGGACTTCGATATGAACTTCTTCTCTCAAAATTAAAAAAGGACGCTATCGAAATTGGCAGAAAATTCATTTTCATCTCAGCAATAATACCCAATATTGAAGAAATCAACAAATGGCTAAATGGTACACCAAAATCTGTTGCAATTTCAAGTTTCCGACCAACAGACTTGGAATACGCTTTTTTGCGCCCTGGCCCTGGTAAAGGACATTTTCATCTTGACTATAATCCTTTTGCAAACCGCCCAAAGAAATATGAAATTTACCGGTTTTTCACCCCAAGAGATTTTCAATACCTAAATAATTTCACTAATAGAATAAACAAGTATAATTACAATAAGAAATCTACGCTTACACTTGCTCTTGCGTTACGATCGCTTGAGTCGGGCGCTGTAGCAGTTTTTGCACCTCATAAAAAGGGGCCCAGCGGAATTGAATCACTCGCTTTAGAATTGCAATCAATGCTCTCCGCAAAACTCCCACTACCATCACCTCTTCAGTATGCAAGCCCACAGGCAATATCTGAGTTATCTGATTATACGTCTATGATATTCGGCAAAAATCATTTGCTTTCTCAACTCTGTCTGCTTGGTGCACTTTATCATACAGGTGATTTGCCTCAATATGTTCGTGAGGCTTTTGAAGAAGAAATAAGAAACGGAAGAATTAAATTGGTTTTATGTACCAACACATTGGCCGAAGGCGTGAATCTGCCTATTAGGTCTATCGTGTTGCATTCGACCAAAAGGTACGAAAACAATGAATGGCGACCGATGTCTCTAAGAAATATTCGGAATCTTGTTGGTCGCGCTGGTCGAGCTGGACAAGAAACATCTGGCTTGGTCCTTATACCGCATGAAAGCGATTTTGAATTGATTGAAAGCGTTATTCGCGGCACTAAGAATGAGGCTGTGCCTGGATATTTATTTCGTGTTATTTCGGCGATAACTGATTTCGTCATTGGGAAAGGAATTAAAATTGAAGAAAACGTTTTTGAAAATGCTGGTGAATCTATTAAGGAATGGTTGGATTCTATCGACACGTCTATAATCGATTTGGTTACTGAGGATATCGCAGCACAAGGACTTGAAGACGAAGTAAAAAATGTTATTTCTCAAACATTTGCCTACCTTCGTTCAAATAAGGAACAAAGAGACACCCTTATTTCCATATTATCCCTACGTACAAAAAAGATTGTTCCTCATGTTGAAGATGGTAGCTTCCCAAGGTTGAAACGATCCGGCCTTAATGTAAGGGAATTTGAAACACTCGTTAATCATTGTGATTTCAGCGAACCAATTTGGGAGGAACTCGATAATCCTGTTAATGACAAATGGTTAGATTTGATATTGAAATTGGTTTTGTCTTTACCAACCATTCAAAGAGAGTTATCAATTCTTTCTCAAAAGCTTGGTAAAGAGATAGATATTTCAGACCTAAAAAATGCCTTAACTATGTGGATATCTGGCGAATGGTTCCGGCCAATATCTAAAAAACTTCAGATTTCAGTAGACAGTGCTGTATTGATTGTTAATAGCTTCATACTTTTTGAATTTCTTATTCGGGCAACCGGAATAATTCGATGCGCTGAAGATACCCTTTTGCAAAGTGATCGAACACCGAGCGCTATTCTTCTATCTTGGCCAGTGCATTTACAAATGGGGTTGCCTTCTACAATAGATGTTATGCTTGCAGAAATTGGTTTTTATGATCGAGCAGGCATAATTGCTTTGAGGAATTTAATCAAAGCAGCAAAATTGCAAGAAATTCATGAAGTGCGTGAGTTTATTAGGAATAACACAAAGGATTTGAAAAATCAATTGCAGACACTTATACCTGCAATTTCTTGGAGAGCTACTTGTAAGGCAATAGATTACATTACTGTTATAGATACATTTTAGTCATCAGATACTCGCCTCCGCACGTCATGTGCTCCGGAGCGATAGTATTGGATAATACAAATGAAATTTGCATTAATCAATGGCAATAAATCTGAAGCGACAAAAGGATCTAAGGGTTTCTGTCCTATTTGTGCGTCAGAATTGGTTGCCAAGTGTGGTGAATTGAAAATTAACCATTGGGCCCATAAGAGAAACCGTAATTGTGATCCATGGTGGGAGAATGAAACGGATTGGCATCGATCTTGGAAAGACATGTTTCCAATTGATTGGCAAGAACAAATTCATTTTGATAAAAACGGCGAAAAACATATCGCTGATATAAAAACCCCAAATGAATGGGTAATAGAATTTCAACACTCATATTTGAACCCGGAAGAACGTCGAAGTCGAAATGCTTTTTATGGTAAACTAATCTGGGTTGTTGATGGTACAAGACGAAAGAGAGATATAGAACAGTTTTCAAAAACATTGAATAATGCTATGGCTGTTGGAAGGGGATCAAACGTTGGGAGGGTTAATACGAAAGAGTGTGTATTGTTGCGAGAATGGGAAGATAGTCATACGCCAGTTTTCTTCGATTTTGGAGATAATAGGCTTTGGTGGCTTTTGGATGGCCCCTCCAAGGGGGTGGCATATGTTGCACTCCTTCCTCGTGAACAATTTGTTTATTTGCACCGTGTCGGCGAGAAACAAAATGTCTATCTATTTGATAAATTTGTAAGTGATATTAGCAAATTAGCTAGGGACTACGAATCGTTTCTTCGGACCAGGCGCTGAAACGAACGTATGGTCTCTAATAAATTCAATCGCCTCCACACGTCATGTGTTCCGGCGAAAGAATCGGGCACAAATTGAGAATTCAAGATGACAAGACGGCGGCGGAAAAGAATTGTAATTTGGTAGGGTGCAAATTTAAAGCTTACAACAGCCGCGTTGCGTCCGCGCGAAACTCGCACATGTCCAGCGTCTGAAGAAAACGTGTCATGTCGCTTCGCTCTGTCACGTTTTCTAACGCTGGCCACGTCGTAACACGGCAAACGTTATGTGCAATTATAAACCGCTCAAGACATAGAGCGCGCACGGACAGAAAGATAAAATTGCTTTAAAGGAAGTATAGCACAAAGACAAAATCCAGCGTATCCAAGAGAAACCTTAAGAGATTGGGGTTACGCCATGAATACATCAAGCAAGTTTTTAACTGTGATTCTCATTGTGTTGTCATTCAGTTCCCTTTGTAACGCACAGAATGTATGGACCATACGCAACCCGCAAATAAACAGCAACACCTTAAGAAGTCTGGCCTATGGCGACGGCAACTATGTTGCAGTTGGAGACAATGGCGCCATCTTGACCTCAACAGATCTGATAAACTGGTCAAAACGGAGCTTAAACGTACCAAGAAACTTGAGTGAGATTATCTGGGGAGATAGCCAGTTTATTGCAATTGGTGATCAAGGAACGATTGTTACGTCGAATAATGGAACAAATTGGAGCGTGATCAAATTAAGTACATCACGAACCCTTAAAAGCATTGCATGGGGAAACGGCAGATTCGTGGTTCTTGATGATCTTGGCTCTTCGGCTGTCTCGGTAGATGGTATAAACTGGAGTTTGCAAATGGTAGATCCAGCATCTTATTGGTGGGCTTCGGCATCGCTATTTTATCATCAGGGTCAATTCGTCGCAGTAACTGATTATGGCATGGCTTTTCGGTCTATGGATGGAATTGTGTGGACGTACGAAACGATTAACCACAAATATTCCTTTGTTTCGGTGACTTGGGGTGATGGTAAATACGTAGCAACAGGGTTCGATAATTCAGGTACCATAGCTCCTGTAGTGGCCTCTTCAGTTGACGGTGTTGACTGGATAGTTGATACGACCATGTTTAACAGATCTGATATGCCGGAAACGATTCAATGGGTAAACGGGATGTTCCGAGTCTTGACATTTAACATCGCTGATTTAACGTCGTATATCCATACATCCTCGGACGCGGTAAATTGGGTATCCAATCAATCGAAATTTCATTTGAATTCCATCAATGTAATAAACAGCATTGGTTTTGGATTCACAAATAGCGGTATTGTATCGGCAAACAATATCGATTCATTGAAATACTGCACAGAATTTACCGGCCGGCTGATATCAACAATGAAAACTGATAGCAGCATTACTGCAATCAGCAACGAAGGAGAATTGATAACTTCAAAGGACGGCGTTTCTTGGTTGCGCCACCATTCGCAATCGGTATTTCTTTCGGAACCAAGCGTATCATGCGTTTTTAAAAAGCATTTATTCACGATTCCGTATAGAACAAGAGGAATGTTGTACGAATTGACCGATTCCCTTGATTGGCAAAGCTGCGATTTTCAATCCAACGCATCTCTTGAACCGCTTCTTTTGGCGACTGATGGAACCAAGATTATTGTCGTAGGCCGTGACTGGGATAGTACAAACGTTCCTTGCGTTGCGATGATATCAACAGATGGACTTTCATGGGTAAGAAGTTATGTTGGACCTTTGAATGCTGCTTCGATGGTTTGGGGAAATAATCATTTCATCGTTTATGGTGATTCCGCATTTCAACCTGTCGCCAAAGTATCCCCTGACGGCATCCACTGGTATTCGGCCGGCACTGTCACCCAATTACCGTACGGTGCAATTGTCTGGAATGGAAGCATGTTTGTGTCAGTTGGAACATCTGCGAACTACCTGCGTCAAACAGGACATATCCTAACTTCTTCGGATGGGCTAAATTGGACGAGTAACCCCAACCAATTCCGGCCTATAAACACGGTGTTCTGGCTAAACAATCAATTCATTGCAGTTGGTAAAGATGATTCTATTTACACTTCTAATGATGGCCAGAACTGGTCTAATGAAGGAGCTGGTTCAACCTCTGATCTTTACGCTGCATCCTGGTATGATAATAAGATGATAATCGTTGGAAATAACGGTCTTATAGCCAGCAGTCCATCTATGTCATCGATCAAATTTCGGAATTCTTATCCTCAACTCCGTAACTACATAAGAATTGCAGATCAACGTATCTATTATTCAGTATCATCACCTGGTAATGTTTCAGTAAAGCTGTTTGATCTTCGTGGCCGATTGATGCAAACTCTTGCAAACCGGAGACACTCTGCAGGATCATATAATCTGTCATTACCACAGAAAGCGAATGGAAAATGCTGCTTGCTCATAATACACCAGGACGATCATACAGAAGCAATCAAGGTGCTACCGATAAAATGAAAGCAATAGACATATTTGGTAGCTACACAGGTTGAGATACAGGTACAATGCTAGGACAAATAAAACGAAGAGTGCGCGCAAGGCATTAGAGACGGAGCGGTTTACAACAGCACATAACACGCCAAGCACAATATTTTGCGAAGTTGACTTAAGGTAGATTAGAATGTTATAGTCGCAAAACAATCGTGCATTGGCGCGGCCGTTGGCTTAAATTCTTGGTTTGTCAGACCTCATAGAACCATGGTGCAAACATGAAGGATTTTAGGCCCCAAATGAGAAACATTCCAACATGTTCAATATTCATGAATACTGAACATGTTGCGTTTTAGCCTTACAAATCAGTATTTTATGATAAACGCTCACGATTCATGAATAATGAACAAGCTCAGAAGGGCGAATCATGAAATCTCTTGACATTGTCGTGCTCTGCAAAGTCTTCATATTTCAAGCAGCCGGACGAAGAAGCTGGACCTATTCGCAACTTGCCGAAGAGACGTGCTTGAGCGTCGGTGAAGCTCATGCTTCCATTAGGAGGCTGAAGGTTTCCCGCCTTTTTGATGAATACACGAAGTCTGTAATCCCTTCAGCGCTCGTGGAATTTCTAGTTCATGGCCTTAAGTATGCTTTCCCGGCGGAAATCGCCGCACCAACAAGGGGAATTCCTACCTCGCATTCGGCACCAATACTGCACGAGGAAGTTTTGCAGTCCGATACGGACATGTATGTCTGGGCATACGCCAACGGCAAGCAGAAAGGACTAGCCATCAAGCCTTTGAGCAAGAACGCGCCAAAGGCGGCGATGAGGGACCAGAAGCTGTATGATTTTCTGGCATTAATTGACGCAGTGCGGATAGGCAAATCGAGAGAAAGAAACATTGCGGTCGGAAAATTGGAAAGCATGGTACAGAGGATGGTTGCAAATGGCAAACTCTGATGACAATCTGAAGAGATTGGAAGTGATTGCTGAGGGGCTTGGGCATCTTGCCGGGGACTCGATCTTCATTGGTGGAGCTTGTACTCAATTCTATGTAGCGGATCCAAGCCTTCATGATTTCAGGCCGACAAATGATATTGACTGCATCGTCAAGGTTCATTCCTACAAGGAATTTGATGTTTACAGCGAGAAACTTCGCAAGCTTGGATTTGCACACGACACCTCTGAAGGTGCCCCGATAGTCCGCTGGATTTACAAAGGCATCCTTATTGACATAATACCGGACGAAAGTTCCGTTGTTGGGTTTCGAAATATAGAGTGGTTCAGAGAGGGTAGAGAACACGCGGAAGAGAGAAAATTACCCTCAGGCAAAGTAGTACACATTCTGCCTCTCGCCTACTATATGGCAACCAAGCTGGAATCCTGGGAAGACCGAGGCGGGGGCGATTTTCTCGCGAGCAAGGATCTGGAAGACATCGTCGGGATTATTGACGGCAAAGACAACTTGGAAGAATTGCTCCAGGCGCCGGAGAATGTGCGGAATTACATCATTGAGGGTTTTGCGCATCTGATTCACAATGAGAATTTCAAACGGTCCATCGCAGGACACCTCGGATTTGACAGCACGGCTGTCGAAAGGGCACATAATATAGTCCAAAGAATTGCCCATATCATTCACAAGAATAGAGGCTGATGGCAGAGCCATTTCGAACCAAGAACTTCAGCCAACACCGGCAGCACAAAAGCACGGCAGCCCTGAAGGATTGTTGAGCGTATTATAGGCCGCGCCTTCGTGCATGCCGGAAACGTTGTAAAACATGCTGCCCGTTCTGGACAATTAGAAAGTGGCGGCGAAAATTGGAAAGTAAATATCATTTTAGCATTTTTAACCTTTTCCATTTGAAATCAACAGGAGATGAATATGCCCTATGAAATAACATTGCAGAAGCTATTGGAAACCAATGATAAAGGCCTATTTGGAAGGCTAATCGGTATTTCAGATATTGGCCGAACCCTTTTAAGTTATACGCAAGGTGCATTTCCGTATTACACACCTCATGACTTTCACCACAGTGTAACAGTTGAAGAAAATCTCAATTGGATTATTCCAGATTCCATAAAAGAAAGTCTAAATATCTATGAAATATTTTTCCTGATTTGTGCTGCATGGTTACACGATTGGGGTATGATAGGCAAAAAGGGCGAAGATGCAAATGAAATCAGAGAAAATCACCATATAAGGACTGAGGCGTACCTAGAAAGTATGCATGATAAGGTAGGATTATCTCTTCACGAAGGGCGAATTGTTGGCAGGATATGTAAAGGCCACCGTAAAGTCGACCTCCATTCTTTAGAATATGAGGATATGATTATTGGACAAAGTAAAAGAATTAGGACACGATTTCTTTCTGCATTATTGAGAATTGCTGATGAAACTGATATCACTCATAGTAGAACTCCGGAAGTAATCTATTACACACTAAATCCAAGTGGCACTTCAGAAGAAGAATTCAAGAAGCACCTTAACATATCAGGAATCGGGCAACTTGATGAGCCATACAAAATTTATATCACTGGAATTGCTAGAGACCCCAAAGGAGCTCAGACACTGCGAGAAGTTGAATCGAAAATCCAACGAGAACTTGATACTGTAAAAAGCATTCTTTCGCATAATGGCTTGTTCTTAGATATAGTTGAACTAAGAATGGAAACACGTGGTTTCATAGACAAACCAATTGCCTTCGAAGTAAACAAGAATAAGATCGTTGACCTATTAATCGGCAAGCATCTGTATGGAAAGGTCGACGTAGCAATAAGAGAGCTTGTTCAGAACTCTATAGACACATGCAATCTTAGAAGTCTTTTTGATTCGGAATACTCGCCACAAATAATATTGGGAAGGGAAAATACTCATAGATTAATAGTTTCGGATAATGGTACAGGAATGGGCTTTACAGAGGCAAAACGTTTTCTATCGAATGTTGGCTCATCATTTTATCAATCAGACGATTTCAAACAAGCTCTTAAAGACAAGGCCTATAATCCAATTTCACATTTTGGGATTGGTCTACTTTCTTCGTTCTTAATTGCTGACGGCATCGAAATTGAAACAATGAAGAAAGGAGAGGAACCATGCAAATTTACTATTTCATCACTTTCAGAAAATTGGAAATACGAAAAAGGGTCTCTCAAAAAACCCGGTACCGTGATTACTTTGGTACTGAATAGTGTTGGCAAGAAAATATCCATCTTGGAATCACTTAATAGATATTTTGTTTCCACCAATGTTCCTATTTCATATAAAGAAATTGACAATGATTTCAAGATATTTTGTAGTAAATGGTCAATAGAAACAATACTTAATAGATTCATCGAAGATGATGTGCGATTTAGCACCAAATCAGCTAAGCAAGTTGTTGAGGTAAACTCAAGTGATTATGATTCTTTTCTTGTAAGAACTAGTAATTATTTCAACAAACAACTCATACTGTTCAATCATGGTGTTTTTGTGAACTCTTTTGATATAGATGGCATGAGTAATAGATATTGTTTATTTGTAAATATTAAATCAGACCTCATCGACATTCAAATTTCAAGAGAAAATGTCATAAAGAATGAAAGGTGGCATTTATTCTTGCACCTATTATTCAATAACATTCTATGTACAATTAGAGATTCTGTTTTTCGAAAGGATCTTGGCAGCTTTGTTTCAATTATGTCAGATATTATCGACAGAAGGTCGAATGTTGACAAATTGAAGTATGATGATTTGCTAGAAAAATATCCATTTATTCATAGCGTAATAAATGTTGCTCCATTTCCTGTTGTTACTGGCAAAGCTTTTAGCTGGGCAACATTAAGTCAAATCCCACGTATGCCAAATATGGATCTTTACAAATGCACTTCAATGGAATACAAAAAGGAAGTAACAATTTATAGTAAGATACGTATTGGAAAAAAAGCATTTTTCAATCCATATGATTTGCCATATGTTGGGCGTGCATGGCTTGCAGATGAATCTCTTGATCTTATAGAACATATATTTAAATTACATAACAAACCTTTAAATCAAATTGATCTCCGAACTCTTCTTGTAAGTATTAGCAAACCTGTTAAAATTAGTTATTCAAAAATATTACCAAAGAATGTTAAATTGTGTTCATTCGGAAATTTAAAGCCATTGATAGTAGTTCTTAAAAAGCCAAAGGTTTTTGAAAAGGAAGCATTCTTTGGGCAATCGTACTGGGGTAATATATTACTTTGGCATAAATTGACTGAAAAAGACAGGCACAGCACATACATTAAGTGCCTTAATGAATATTCTGGCGACAGATTTGAAAGTATTAAGCTTATAGAAGAACATATTGTTCTGATAGATTCAACAGATCCTTTTATATCCGATATTTTAAGAAGATATGAGGCCCTAAAGTCAGCCGAATGCCAAGTTCTGCAACGCTATTTCAAATACCTATCATACCTGCCATTGGTAGTTCACAACATGGAAAGTTGCCTGATTTTCTTAAATGTCTTGGACAACATTGAAAAAGAATTGTCTGAATTATTAAGTTTGCATCGCCCTGTCGAACTCTTCACTAGGATGAAACCAGATAGTAGCGTTTATCTCCAATATCTTAAGAAATGCGGATTATCCTATGTTGAAACATGATAAAAAAAGAAAGAATCGCCGCCTTACAACAAAGCAATGTTAACAAGCCGGGCAGCACGTCTTACAACAGCCGCGTTACGCAAGGCCCTTCTGGCACATGTCCAGCATTTGAAGAAAACGTGCCATGTCGCTTCGCTTCGTCACGTTTTCTAACGCTGGGCACGTCGTAACACGGCAAAACGTTGGGCTGCATGCATGTGAAAGAAGAGAAAACACGTAGGATTTTAGGGGTTAAGGAAATGCAAATTCAAATGCAAATTTAGGAGTTGGAAGGGCCTCGCCGGCCCTTAGACCCGGCAAGGAAAATGCTTTTTATATCGCCCACCAACCTCCCCCGGGAGGCTTTTACGGTGGCTCTATATGTTTCGCAAAAAGGAAGGAGAAAAAGAATGCAGAAGCTATTCGTTTCTCTTTCGATGTTGGTAATCGGCGTTGCATCGGCGTACGCCTTGCCGTCAGCAGCTACAGGGTATTCACTTTTCTGGTCCGACGAATTCAACGGCACCTCGTTGGATACCGTGAACAACTGGAGCTATGACACGAGCCAGATTTCTGAGACAATGCCATTGCATTACACTCGTGGTTGCGTAACGGTTGAAAACGGAAATCTGGTCATATTGTCCAAGTATAGCGGCAACTCGGACAGTTACACGAACGGAGAAGGGGATGCTTATACCTCCGGATGGATTGATGGCCATGACATGAAGACGTTTACCTACGGCTATTTTGAAGTGAGAATGATTACTCCGGTCGGCCAGGTGCCAGGCCCGGGATTGTGGTCTTCTGTCTGGCTTCTGGGCAACAGCATGTGGCACGGCATTGGATGGCCTGCCTGCGGTGAGATGGAACTTTACGACCAAAGACCCAGCGATGCTGTCGTGCAGCCGCCGTCGCCCCAACCGATACCTGCCACAATCGGAGATAATGAATTTATCGCATCCTGTCATTACGCAGGAGTCAACGGCAGCCCAAGCTATCACCAGATGCAGCACAACTATTCAAATTGCCTGTACGATGGGTATCATACCTATGGTCTTCTCTGGGATTCAACACACGTGGAATATTACTTCGATGACACATTGTACTGGGGCCGAGATTTTCCAATCATGAATGCCACCAATTTCGGCACTCCGAGCATCAATCTGCCTGAGAACACGGTGGCGTTTCATTCTCCTTTCTATTGGACAATAAACGTTCAAATTGGCGGGGCATATCAGGGGTATGATATCCATAACAACATATTTCCAACAAAGATGCTCGTCGATTACGTCAGGGTATATCAGAAGGGTATCGTAAAAACTGTCAACGAGGATGTCAAGCAACAGACATCCCGTTTGTTTACTCTCATAAATCCGTCAACAGCCCGGCTCACGGTGTACGACCTGAGCGGAAAACTGGTCGCCGATTATTCCAGCAATGTGAGGCGCATGAAACCAGGCGACAACGCGATGAATATGACTCCTTCCCCGCTTTCGAATGGCGTATATGTGGTGAAGCTTATTGACAATAGGGTATCGGCATCAAGGATCTTGGTGACGGCAAGGTAAGGCCCACGCCCGGATGGTTACGTTCGCTTTTTTATCAACTGTTTCCTGTTTCGTTTTGACCATTTGCCCACGTGAAAAGACAATCTTGCACATGCACGGCCGCCCAACACACGCAGGCGCGCCATGCCCGCTTGACATGACGGTTTCGCCACCCGTCATGTCAGCCAGTCATGTCGAAGACTCCGTCGTGGCTTCCGTCGGGTGGCGAGACTATAGGCGGGCACGGCAAGCGGGTGCGGCAAACGTTGGGATGCAATAAGCCGGAATGATGAATTTATAAGTTTGCGCCGAAGAAATGCAAGACTGAGAACGGGTAAATCTATCTTTAAGGAATAAAGATCAATATTTTGGAGGCGGATAATGAATGAAAATAGAATTGCAATTTTTCAAGGAAAGCAAATCCGTAAAATTCTGTTAAACGATACTTGGTGGTTTTCGGTAATTGATGTCGTAGCTGTTTTGACAGACAGTAGCGTACCTAAACGTTATTGGAGCGACCTCAAGAAAAAGCTTGTTGATGAGGGGTATAATGAAGCGTACGATAAAATCGTACGGTTGAAAATGCTATCACCGGACGGAAAATTACGCGAAACCGACTGCGCGGAAACGGAGACGCTATTTCGGATTATTCAGTCTATCCCCTCTCCGAAGGTAGAACCTTTAAAGCGTTGGCTTGCCCGTGTTGGCAAGGAACGTTTGGATGAGATTGAGAACCCTGAACTCGCCATGCAGCGAATGAAGGAAATTTATGAGAAAAAAGGGTATCCAAAGGACTGGATCGATAAACGGATGCGGGGCATTGCAGTACGAAAAAGCCTTACCGATGAATGGAATAACCGTGGGGCTCAGACCGATCTTGAATATGCAATTTTAACGAATGAGATAATGAAAGGAACTTTTGACAAAACTGTAGAAGAATATAAGGACTTCAAAAATCTCAAACGTGAAAACCTTCGCGACCACATGAATGACATAGAATTAATTCTTACCATGCTTGGCGAAGCAACGACGACAAAATTACACCAGGACCGAAACAGCCTCGGCTTCAAAAAGTTGCACAACGACGCAAAAGATGGCGGAGCCGTTGCCGGAAGAACTCGAAAAGATATTGAAGATCAGACGAAGAAGAAAGTCATTTCCTCTGAAAATTACTTATACAAGACCGACAGAAAACAGATTATGAATTAGAAATTGCCAAAGAGAAGTCGGCGTGCCTCTTCAGGTACTTCGATGCGTCGCAAACGGGGCTATTTAACAAGGTAGCATACCGGCTTAAAGCACCCAACAGCCGCAGCACGAAACGCGGCCAATGTTGACGTTTGTGTGTGTCTTGCCGCGCCTTCGTGCGGGTCCGGCACACGTTGTAGGGCAATAAACCAGCCCATCAAAGACTTGGGAAGAGCCGCCGCCAGAAGAAAGGAAAAAATGGATAATTTGATTGAAAAAAACCTCTTGCGAATACAACTTTTAAGTTGTATATTCGTATTATGAACGGGAAAGGCCTTTCTGCCATTCTGAAGGAAAACGGATGGACGCCGGACCGCGTAAAAGGAAGCCATCATATTTTCATCAAACCGGGAAAACGTTCAATTCCGGTTCCTATTCACGGCAGCAAAGATCTTCCCAAAGGATTAATAAGGGCAATTCTAAAACAGGCGGAAATTCCGCGGAGGTAGCGTATGCATTACTATGCCAAAATATCGAAAAAGGACGGGGCCTATTTGGTTTCCTTTCCTGAACTTGTTAATATTAACACCTATGGTAATACTCTTTCTGAAGCTGTTCAAAATGCCGAAGAAGCATTAAATGGCTCGTTGGAATCTGATTTTGAAAGAGGATTTTCACTTCCGGAGCCTAAAGATCACAAAGGCAGCGGATATTATCAGATTCCTGTCCTTCCCCATCTGGAAATAGCCTATACTCTGCGAAAATTGAGGACCGGTAAATCGCAGGTCGAAATCGCTCATTCTCTCGGGATTTCTTATCAAGCATATCAAAAGCTGGAAAATCCCAGAAAATGCAATCCAACGATTAAGACTTTGGAAAAAATCGGCACTGCTTTGGGAAGAAAACTCGAAGTTTCCTTCTCATAATTCTGATAGTAAAACAATTCGAAAATTAATCAGAAGCTTCAGCGGCGGAAGCACACGCAGCCGCGCCATGCCCGCATGACATGACGGTTCCGCCACCCGTCATGTCGGCCAGTCATGTCGAAGACTCCGTCGTGGCTTCCGTCGGGTTGATCGCCCGGTTGCAGCGCAGGCCCTGCACATGGGACGTTGAGAGGCGGCGGTCGCCGAAGCACGGTGCCCCGCGTTACCAAAAATGACAAAGTGTGCCGCAATACTTCGACACTAGTCAGTACAGGTCCTCACTTCTCCCTTGCGGGAAAGGCGGGACTCGTCCTCGCCGTCGTTCCTCCGCGCGAGTCTGCGCCACTGATGGCGTGTATCAAGACCAAGAAAGGACAAGCCCAAACCGCAAAGGCCGATGTTGACGCGTGGCAATTACTCCTCTGCCCCGCGTTAGCTGGACCGGAGTGCGCGCCGGAGCGCGTTGCCGGCCGACGACCCTTGGAAGCACCCGACGGGGTGCCCGCGCCAAAGGCGGCATAGGCGGACCGGCAACGAGGCCGGCTGGCCGAGCACGGAGATTCAACACGCCCAACAGGAAGGGCGTGTTATGAGCGACCCGAGCACAGCGAGGGGAACGCCCGGAATTCTGCTTGGGAATTAAAAAAGGGCGCCTTGCTCTCGCAAAGCGCCCTCGTAAATCCTGATCCTAAAGATAACGAAGCAGTACTTACTCCTGCGGCGCCGGACTGGGAGCCGGCGGCTGCGGCGCATCCTGTTGCGGCTGCATCATGAGCGCCTTCTTTGAGAGCTTGACTTTTCCGAACCGGTCGAACCCGATGAGCTTGACGCGTACGATATCGCCCATCTTCACGACGTCTTCGGTCTTGTTGACGCGCTTGAGATCGAGCTCGGAAATGTGCACCAGGCCTTCCTTGCCCGGCAGGTATTCCACGAACGCGCCGAAATCCACGATTGACTTTACTTTCGCGTCGTAGATGGCGCCAAGCTCGGGCTCCGCGACGATGCCCCTGATACGGGCAAGCGCCGCGTCGCGCTGCTGTTTGTTGGCCGCCGCCACCTGCACACTCCCGTCGTCTTCGATGAAGATGGTTGTGCCCGTGGTCTCCTGGATGTCGCGGACCACTTTGCCGCCGGGGCCGATGATCTCGCGGATCTTGTCCTTGTCGATCATGATGGTGGTGATGCGCGGCGCGTATTCGGACATGTCTTTGCGCGGCGCGGGAATTGCCTTATCCATGACGTCGAGAATGTGCAGCCGGGCGTTGTGCGCCTTGGCCAGCGCCTCACGCAAAAGCTCGGGCGTGACGCCCGCGATCTTGATGTCCATCTGGATGGCGGTGACGCCGTCGCGCGTGCCTGCCACCTTGAAATCCATATCGCCCACATGGTCTTCGGTGCCGAGGATGTCGGTGAGGATCGCGTGGCGCGTTCCGTCGGTAACAAGTCCCATGGCGACGCCGGCGACGTGCGTCTTGACCGGCACGCCTGCCGCCATGAGCGCCAGCGATCCGCCGCACACGGTGGCCATGGACGACGACCCGTTGGATTCCAGGATTTCGGACACGACGCGGATGGTATAGGGAAAGCTCTTCTCGTCGGGCAGGATGGGCGCCAGCGCCACTTCGGCCAGGTGGCCGTGTCCCACTTCGCGCCTGCTCACCGAACCGAGGCGTTTCACCTCGCCCACGGAGAACGGCGGGAAATTGTAGTGGAGCATGTACGACTTTTCGTATTCGCCCTGTATGTCTTCGATGTGCTGCTGGTCGAGCTTGGTGCCCAGGGTTGCCGACACAAGCGACTGCGTCTCTCCCCGCGTGAACAGGGCCGAGCCGTGCGCGCGCGGCAGGATGTCGAGTTCCACCGTGATGTCGCGGACCGTGTCGAGGTCCCGGCCGCCGATGCGCTTTCCCGTGTCCAGGATTGTTTTGCGAAGGTCTTCCTTTTCGATGTCGTGCAGTGCCTCGGCCACCACCTTTACTTTTTCCGGGTATTTTTCCTTGAGTTTCTCCTGCACTTCGACGAGAAGCTCCTTGACGCCTTTGTAGCGAACCTTCTTGTCGCCGCTAAAGCTGACGCCGTGGAACCGGTCCTTGACAATCTCCCAAACGTCGGCGCGGATGGCGGCTTCGTCGGCGGCCTCGGGCGCCTTGTACGGCTCACGCCGCACGCCCGCCTTGGCAACCAGTTCCATTTCCATCGCGATGAGTTTCTTTATTTCGGTATGCGCAAGCATGATTGCGTCCACGACCACGTCTTCCTTCACCTCGCTGGCGTGACCTTCCACCATCACGATGGAATTCTCCGAGCCCGCGACGATGAGAGACATCTGGCCGGCTTCGGCTTCCGCAAGCGTGGGAAACACCTTGAGGCCGCCTTCGACAAGGCCCACCCGCACCGCGGCAATGGGCATAAGGAACGGAATGTCGGACAGGCACAGTGCGCATGACGCCGCCGTGATGGCCATGACGTCGGCGTCGTAGGTTTCGTCCGCCGAAATCACGAGGTTGACAATCTGCAATTCGTTCTTGTAGGTCTTGGGGAAGAGGGGGCGTATGGGCCTGTCGATCAGGCGCGCGCTGAGCACCTCTTTCTCGGTCGGCTTTCCCTCGCGTTTGAAATACCCGCCCGGGATCTTGCCCGCGGCGTA
>Ga0182027_10000856_pt1 | contig 51573 bp, 39 predicted proteins | sample 712E1DmetaG_FD_121300 | JGI IMG/M metagenome (GOLD analysis project Ga0182027, IMG submission 121300) | Permafrost microbial communities from Stordalen Mire, Sweden - 712E1D metaG (Illumina Assembly) | ecosystem: Environmental > Terrestrial > Soil > Wetlands > Permafrost | place: Sweden...
AATGAACGTAAACTCGCGGTTATCCTTGAGCGTGAATCTCAAAAATGGTTCAAACCGGCAAAAGGTCAATTTCAAATTTTCTATCGAATGAAATCCGATCACTTCGAATACCAGCCGGATTTTGTTGCTGAAACGGAAAGCACGGTATACATGATCGAAACAAAAGCGCGCAATGAAATGGAATCGCCGGAAGTTTTGGCCAAAAAGGAAGTAGCCGTAGCATGGTGTAAGAATGCTTCCGATCACGCACGCTCATATAGTGGAAAATCCTGGAAATATCTTCTGATTCCTCATGATATAATTGCCGATAATATGTCACTTGATATTCTTGCAAAACAGTTCTCTGTGTGAAATAGAAATAAGCTATGTTTCTAAAAATTCCAAGTAGGCAAAAAGTGCCTTGGACTAAGCAAAGATTGTTTAATTAATCCTCATTTCATGCTTTCCTGCGATTATCCTCACCTATAAATTTTTATTAAGTAAATTATTTTAACATTGCGGTTTTAACTTTTATAAAAGTACGCAATATTAATAATATCATATAGTTACACCTTCAATACAATGGAGATCAGCATTGCTGAGAAATAGAATGCTATACAGGGATATTTTAATAGGCATGAAATCTGCTTGTCTATAGTGCATTCTTATAGGTTGAAATATTTATTGAAGGAAAACATCCATGATTCAGGGACTCTATATCGCATCCCAAGGAATGAGCCCGCTACTAGACAAACAAGACCAGATTGCAAACAATCTAGCCAATCTTCAAACAACCGGATTCAAGCAAAGCGGTCTCTTCATGAAGACCTTTCAAAAATATCTGGCCAACGACCAACAGCAGCCTTTTGTTAACAGCGAAACCCATCCTGACCAAGTATACGTAGATTATTCCGAAGGCAACATGATTAAAAGTTCTTCTCCTCTAGATGTTTTCATTAAGGGTTCCGGTTTTTTAACGGTCATGACGCCCGACGGCGTCCGATATACCCGAAACGGTAACCTGTCGCTAAGTCCGGAAGGTTTTTTAACCGCTTCCGACGGTTCGAAAGTGATGGGCAAGAACGGATTTATTCAAATTAATAATCAATCGGGGGGCGCGGTCAACATTAACGACTATGGGGAAGTCATTCAAGACGCCGATATTAAAGGAGTGCTGCGCATTTCCGATTTCAAGAAGCCGTACAAGCTTTTGCGTGAAGGAAACAGCTACTTCAAGCCGCAGCCCGACGTTTCCCCGATTGAGTCGCAAGGATTCGCCATAAAGCAGGGATATCTCGAAGGATCGAACGTAAATACCATTAAAAACATGGTTGATATGATTTCCACGTATAGGAATTTTGAAGCCGATCAAAAAGCGGTTTCATCGCAGGATGAAACATTGCAAAGGGCGGTTGAAGAAGTCGGCAAAGTTTCATAATTTTAAGAAGGAGAAGGTATGGTTCGTGCATTGTATTCGGCCGCGACGGGAATGGAAGCGCAACAGTTGTTTATGGACACCATATCGAACAATCTTGCAAACGTCAATACGACCGGTTTTAAACGGTCGAAAATAGAGTTTCAAGACCTGATGTACCAAACCCTTAAGGAACCGGGAGTAAAGGATTCCGAAGGCGGCATGGCCCCTTCGGGAATTGAAGTCGGGCTCGGGGTCAAGCCTTCCGCAACCCAGCGGCTTTTTGACCAAGGTTCTCTGACGCAAACCGGCAATTCGCTCGACGTCGCAATCCAAGGAGACGGGTTTTATCAGATTAACATGCCCGACGGGACAATAGCCTATACGCGCGACGGCACCTTTAAAACAAGCAGCGACGGAACCATCGTCAACTCTTCCGGGTATCCGCTTTCTCCGCAGATTACGATACCATCCGGAGCGCAGCAACTCGGAATAAGCACTGATGGAAAGGTGACGGCCGTCATGCCCGGCCAATCAACTTCGACGCAATTAGGCCAAATTGAGCTTGCGCGGTTCGTAAATCCGGAAGGCCTTACCGGACTCAGCGGAAATCTCTACGGAGTCAGTGACGCCTCAGGCGAGCCCACCTTGCAGGTTCCCGGACAAAACGGGATCGGCACTTTGCAACAGGGGTATACCGAAGCGTCCAACGTGCAAATGGTCGACGAGATGGTCAACATGATCAGCGCCCAACGCGCATATGAGATCGTCGCCAAAACCATAACCGTTTCAGACCAAATGATGCAAACTACCAATTCCATGAAAAGCACCTAATGGGTAACGTTTTGCCATATTATTCAATCAAATGGGACCGAAAACGAGACCTTTGTTTTAGGATTGAGCGGGTTTTCGTTAAAGACCGCCTTGTCTTTTTCAGCATATGTTTCGTTTTTGCTTTTGCCTTTTTTTTCATGCGATGCTTCGCCGATGTCAGGCTCCAGTATTTCGACTCGTGCGTCGTAAACGACACGGTCATCAGACTTCATGACATCGCGCGCGTTCAAGCAAACCCTTTCGATAGTACGGTGGAACAACTCGATCAAATGACGATAGGGGAATCGGCGCCCGCCGGATTTTCACGATTTGTCAATACTGGCGATATACGGCTATTCGCGGTCCACGCCCGTTTCCCCACGTTGCGTATTATAAGTTCGCCGAACAAACGCATCCTGGTCAAGACCGATTTTGAAGAAAAGACCGTGGGCGAATTCAAGGAAATAATTGACAAATATGTTATGGGCAAAGTGGGCTGGCCCGCCGGGACTTGCACTTTGGCAATTAAAAACGGGGGTGAAAAGTGGAAATGTCTTGCGGGCCCGCTGTCCGTTAGCGCGGAGGGGTTAGCTTCAAAATATCAGAAGGGGAATTTCAACCTTAAATTGGTCGGATTGCAAGGGTCTCGCCGATATAGCGTTTCAATTTCATGCTTTTTGCGGGTTGTTGAGCCAGTTGTGGCGGCAAAAATTGAAATTTCTCGCGGAATGGTTTTAAGCTCGGATAATTGTTTCCTTGAGAGTCAAGATATTACACATTGTTCTTATTTGCCTTTAACTTCGCTTAAAGCAATCGAAAACAGCCGCTCGTCTCGAATGATACCAATGGGAAGCATTATTCATGAAGGACTATTATGCAAAATACCGGTCATTGATCGCGACGATCAGGTTACAGTCAGCGTAACCCATGGCAGGGTAACGGTTTGCATGTCGGCGCGAGCACGTGAGGCGGGTTCGATGGGTGATAAAATATGGGTTGAAAATGAAATGACGCATAAGCTCTTAAAAACTAAAGTAATCGATCGAGGGAAAGTCAGTTTGTTAACCCCGGAGGGAACGTTATGAAAAAGATTTATTCGACGATTTTCTTGACGTTATTGCTTGGTTTTCAAGTAATAAGCGCTCCGATTTATAATCTTTATAATGCTCATCGGGCAATGAGGGTTGATGATATTCTCACCGTTATCATTGTCGAATCGGCCAACGGCGGAAGCCAAAGCGGTACTAACACTCAAAAACAGAACGACATGAGCGTATCGGGGGCCAATGGTTCGGGGCTTTTAAAATTTCTGCCGTCTTTAGGGGCAAGCGGTTCAAGCAAAGTCGATTATTCCGGGCAAGGCGCCACAACTCGCCAAGGAAGCTTGGCTGCGGAAATATCCGCGCGAGTTACAAAGGTCCTGGACAATGGAAATCTTGTTATTGATGGAAGCAAAGTCGTTGAAATTAATGAAGAAAAGGAAATAATTAAGGTAAACGGCATTGTGCGACCTCAGGACATAGAGGGGAATAATATTATTTACTCGTATAATATTGCTGATGCGCAAATTACGTATTCCGGTAAAGGGACCTCTACCACGGGACAGCGCCCGGGTATCATTGCACGGTTTATCAATTGGATTTTCTAACCTGCCTATTTCAATTTTTAGGAGAGCTGACATGAACAAGAAACAGATATATTTTTCGGCCAAGACCCTTCTTATCATACTTAGTGCATGTATAATGTATTGTTATGCAAGCTCTGGGGTTAGAATTAAAGATGTTGCCAATATCAGCGGATTGGAAGATTTGCAAATTTACGGGTATGGCCTCGTTGTCGGCCTCGACGGAACAGGAGATAGAAGTCAAACCGTTTTTACCGCTCAAACGGTTGTAAACATGCTTAAAAACATGGGAATAGAACTCCCAGCGCAACAAATAAGAGTACAAAATGTTGCTGCCGTTATGGTTACCGGAATTCTTAAACCCTTTAAGCGAAAAGGCACACGGTTTGATATTACGGTTTCTTCAATGGGTGATGCAACCAGTCTTGAAGGCGGCACACTGCTTTTAACCACGTTACAGGGTGCTGATGGAGCAATTTACGGTTCGGCGCAAGGTCCTCTTTCTACAGGTGGTTACGATGTAAAATACAAGAGTCTCGTGTACTTGAAAAAAAACCATGTTTTGGTTGGAAGAATTCCCGATGGAGCGGTCGTTCAAAAGGAATATTTATTTAATGCATTGGATAATAAAGAATTATCGTTGTCACTTACTTCCCCTGATTTCTCGTCTGCTGTATCAATGGCAAATGCGATAAACCAGGAATTTAAATCAATATCAACAAATATTGCAAAGGCCGTCGATCCTGCAACGGTCACGCTGAATTTCGACGCTATAGCTCGTGATTCCATAAGGAATTACATAGGGGTAGTGGACTTTATTTCGAAAGTTGAAAATATAACGTTTTTAGCGTCCTCACAAGCCAGGGTGGTTGTCAATGAAAGAACCGGGACCATTGTTGCCGGAGGGGAAGTTAAAATTTCGGAAGTGGCGGTATCTCATGGAAGCATTAAAGTTGAGGTAGTCAACGCCCCCGAAGTCGTCCAACCGGTCCCCTATAACCCCTCGTCGGCCATTACCCCAGGCCCAAGCGTTTCGGTGGAGGAAAAAGCCCCTGAAATGGTTGTTTTAAAAGGAACTACAACGGTATCCGATCTTTCTCAAGCATTGAATTCCTTAGGCGTTTCGCCGCGCGATGTCATTTCAATTTTCCAAGCAATTAAAGAAGCGGGAGCATTGCAAGGGCAATTAATCATTATGTAAGAAGTTAAAGTAACAGGGGCTTGTTGCTGCATAATGGGTTATATTTTCTGATGTTACAAACTCGGCCTCGGCCCTGATATATCCTCGTGCGCCTATGGCGGCAAAAGGAATTTTGCATCGTTCTTCAAGTTTCTGATTTTGAAAAAGTTTTGAAAAAAGTATCCGCTCTTTTCTTTCCTGCAGTTGACCGATAAAAATCGTTATTGAAAAAGGAAAACCGAATTCAAAATTACTCATCAATAATGCGGTAATAAACTCCATGGTAGTATGTATCTCATTATTTGATATGATACTACCGGACAATAACTCGGTTGAGCTCAATGCGAGCATGGGGCCGCTGGTAACAAAAGTCCGGCCCTCTTTAACCGCCTCAATAAAGTCACGGCCTGACGATCGTTTCGAATAAATCCCCGTTCTGACGCAACTGAAAAACCTATAAAAATTTTCCTGAATGCTTATAAAGGGAACGCTCAAGTACCGATACCGGTTGAAATCACCGTGAGAATCGTTCCCCCCAAGAAGCGCTATCCTGCGGCCCTTAAGTAGCTCGCTTACCCAAAGTTTTTTTGCCCTCGCCCATGTTTTATTAAAACCGCTATTGATTGCCTGGACGGCGTCAAGCGGGGCGCCAAAATCAGCCGGCCCCCAATTGCCCCGTTTTAGAAACAGCCTTTGCATAAAACCCATGGTCGATCCCGGATGGGCCGCGTAGGCGACGCCTCCTTGGCGATGGATGGCCCCAATGGCTTGACTAAGAGGTAAGGACGGGGCCCCGCGCGCGCCGTGTCGCGCTCCGTCAATTGATCCCGGAACGAACTCCTTAATGCCAAGACCGCATAAATGAATGGCCTTGCCCTTTGAGTTCAAGCATGATATTTCTTCCCCCAGAAGCATGGGCTTTTTAAGAAGCGAATTGGAATGTTCGGCCCCGATGGATTTCCATCGTGACAATGAGGGATCGATTTTGAGGTAGTCTTCCATTGCGCAGGCAAGGTCGTAGGAATGGTCGGTAACCACGGAAAAATCGTTGCCGACGCACTGTGAAAATAAATCAATTATTGAAAGGGGCGCCCCGAATTCAACGTGGCTTTGCGAGAATTGGGAATGGACATGCATATCGCCATAGGAGGTAAATTCCTGTCCCGGCAAGGAAGAACCCGAAACAAGACAGGAAAATGGGAGTTTTGACGTTCCGAAAAAATTATCATTGATGACGACCGTTTCTTTTCCATTCTTTTTAATCCGGGCTATACAATTGATAAAATAGCGCTCGTTTTGGAGCTCGCTTCTGGGAACATTAAAAACAAAGACCGCTTGGAAGGCGGAAAAGGGGTGTTTGACAACATGGTTTTGCAAAGTATCAAAGCAAAAGGTATGCGGCGGGTCGGGCTTTTTGGACAAGGCGATTTCCACGGAGTGGATTAGTACCGGGAAACGCCCGATATCATTGACGATCAAAACAATGGGCAGATCATGGCCGGGTCCGATGCGTCGAGGCGCGTCGAAAACGATTTCCGGCGTTTTTTTAAAGAGCAAGCTTGGAAAAAACTTGAAAAACCTGAAATGAGTTTCGGGGTAGAGAAAAATCGCGTTAGGAAAATGAAGCATCATAATCAATAAAATCATTATTGGCGCAAAGAAGCGCAATAAAATGAAAGTGACCGCAAAGATAGGTGAAAACAGAAAAAAGCTTTTCCTGTAAACAAATTATGTCTTAAAAATTTAAAAAAATACATATCTCTAATAAAAACAATTAATAGTCGTAAACAAAATGTTTACGTTATTTTTAATATTTCAATGATTTTCAAGACATTCCGACGGATTTTATTTAAATTATTAGTATGGAAACAATCGAAACCATGAAATCAGTTTTTGAATATATCGACTATCGTCGATATTTAAAGGATTATTATGATTTCCAGAAAAAGACCAAAAAATACTTTTCCTATCGGTTTTTCGCCCAAAAAGCCGGGATAAACGCGCCGATCCTGCTCAAAATGGTCATTGACGGCAAAAGAAATTTAAGCCGCAAGACCTTGGAAAAATTCAGCGCCGGGTTGAACCTTAAGGAAAAGGAAGCGGTATATTTCAGGAACCTCGTCCTCTTCAATCAGGCAAAGTCGGCCCTTGAAAAGCAGGAGCATTACCGGGTACTGCAATCCATGGCCCAGCAGACCCCGCAATTCGTTATGGAAAACGACCATTTCGAATATTTTGACAAATGGTATTTCAGCGCCGTCCGGGAAGGCGTCTGTCAGTTCGATTACCAAGACGACTGGACGAAAATCGCAGCGGGCCTTAAACCGCCGATATCCGCCGCGCAAGCGCGCGAGGCGGTTGGATGGCTTTTAAAAAAGGACCTCATTAAAAAAAATAAAGGCGGACGCTACGTGCAGGTTCATACGGCAATAACCACGCGATCGGAAGTCCGTTCGATGGTCGTGCGCAATTTTAACCGGAAAATGATCCAGCTTGCCGAGCAATCTCTCGACGCTTTTCCCACCGAACAACGATATGCAACGGGGATTACCGTCGGGCTAACGAATGAAGCCTATAACGTCCTGGTGGCCGAAATCGAGGCGTTTCGCGATCGGGTCGTGAATATCGTTGACGCGCTTGAAACCGGAGACCGGGTTTGCCAGGTGAATATTCAATTGTTTCCCTTAATGGTCGCTCCGAAGCTAATGGATGGGGAATTGGAAAAAAAGCCATGAAAAACGTTATAACTTTCTTTCTTGTCGGGATTACCCTGCTTGTGTTCGGATGCAGCAGAGACCCCATTTTATCCTCCGGATCAAGCGTTAGCGGAAACGCAAAAGTGTCCGGAATACTCTCGAAAAAAGACGGGAATCCGTCCGTTCATTCGACCGTTTTACTCATTCCGTCCGGTTTCGATCCGATTGTAAATAGGCGTGGTAAAGTCATTTTTGTCGAAACGACCGACGGTAAGGGACAGTATTCTTTTTCGAACGTTCCTCAAGATACGTATTCAATTGAAGCGAAGAGTTCCTGGGATGGCGGGAGGCTCTTGATTGAGAATATTTCCGTTGCAAATGACAGCGAATACGTTAGGCAAGGTGTTTTGCAAAATCCGGGATCAATTAAAGTCATGCTTCCTTCAGGGATCGATACGGTCAATGGATATGTGTATATTCCCGGTACCGATATCTCCACGTTGCTAAATTATCAAAGTGATTTTATCGTCTTAGATTCCGTTCCCGCCGGTATCGGCGTTTCGCTCTGGTATGCGGCAAAAGGAAGCGCCCTGGTTCCAAGAATATTGGCGGAAAATGTCGTCGCGGTTTCCGACAGCATCATAACGACGATAAATTCCGCATGGCTCTATTCTAAAAAAATCCGTCTCAACACCGCCTCATCAGGCGCAAACGTGAACGGAACGGTGGCCGATTTCCCCGTTCTGGTCCGTTTAAACGCCGCGGATTTCAATTTTTCCCAGGTCCAGGTCTCGGGGGCCGATGTTCGATTTGCAAACCGGAATAACGTTTCATTGCCCTACGAAATCGAGCGTTGGGATGCCGCAAATAGTCAAGCAGAAATTTGGGTAAAAGTAGACACGGTATTTGGAAACAACGACTCACAGTATATTAACCTTTATTGGGGCAACACTTTCGCCTCACCGGCAAGCAATAGCACGACCGTGTTCGACACGGGGGCCGGGTTCAGGGGCGTGTGGCATTTAGCACAGCCCGGCAATGCGCCCGCCCTTGACGCGACCGCCGATCATTTTGACGGAACGCCCTCTAACCTGAGCGCAGGTTCGTCCGTTTCCGGGGCCATCGGCCCGGCGCTCCAGTTCGACGGCCAATCCTCATGCATTACCATGCCCGGGACCGCCCAATCGTCCTTGAATTTTCCCGTCAATGGGACCTACTGCGTTTCCGCGTGGGTGGCGGTCGATTCATTAAATGAGAAATACCGGATCATCGCCTCCAAAGGAAACAAGCAATTTAATTTGCAATTAAAAAACACGGACGAGTGGGAATTCGCCGAGTTTCACGACATGCCCGCCGATAGCGTTGGATGGCAAGAATCCACTACTCCGGCCGTGACCGGTCCTTGGGTTTATTTGGTGGGAATTCGGATAGGGACCATGCAGTATCTCTATGCAAACGGCAGTTGCGTCGATAGTTCCATCGTTCTTTTCCCTTTAAAGGCATCCGACACCCTTCGTCAACGGGACCAAAGCAATAATTTTACAATAGGAAGGTTGCCCGATTCGCCGTCCTATTATTTTGCCGGGAAAATCGATGAAGTCCGCGTATCAAGCAATGCGCCCAGTGCCGACTGGATCCGACTTTGCTACATGAATCAAAGAATTGACGACAAACTAGTGACCTATTAATGTCCGATAAAAATGCTTGGTTTTCTATTTGCAATTGATATGGTTTGAGGTTAACAATCAAATTTTAAAGGGAGGGGGAGGCATGATGAATAAAAACTTTTTATCCGGTTTTTTCGCGGCAATCATTGCCCTGACCGCGGTTTCGGCGATGGCATACACGGTCCCGGCGAATAACCGGGTAAAATACAACCTCGACATCGGTTGGCAGCTCAACGTAGGGGATGTAACGGGCGCCCAGGCAACGGCTTTTAACGACGCCTCCTGGAAAACCGTTTCCCTGCCCTACTGCTGGAACCAGGATGACGCATTTGCCCAGAGCGTCACAACGGGAATAGCATGGTACCGCAAGCATTTTTCGATCCCGGCAACCTACGCGGGCAGCAAGGTGTTCATCGAGTTTGAAGAAATCCGGCAGGCGGGAAAAGTATACTGTAACGGCGACTCGGTCGGACTGTCGGAAAACGGCGTCATGGCATCGGGGTTTGACATAACGCCGTATGTCCATATCGACGGCACCGATAACGTGATCGCGGTAAGGACCGACAACTCATATAGCTATTTGGAATCATCGACCGGCGTCGGTTTTCAGTGGAACCGGGGCTCGTACACGACCAATTTCGGCGGCATCACCCAGAATGTATATCTCCATATAACCCCTAAATGTTACCAGACATTGCCGCTGTATACGGGCCTTAAAACGGTGGGCCCGTATATTTACGGAACAAATTACAACATAGCCGGCGGGAGCGCGAGCATAACCGCGACGTCGCAGGTGAAAAACGAATCAACCGCCGCGCAAACGGTCGGTTATCAGGTCGATATCGTTGACAAAGACGGAAACCTCCTGAAATCGCTGACGGGGACCCCCTCGACCATTGCCGCGGGGGCCATGGACACGCTTACGGCGAGCGGCGCGGTGACGGGCCTTAACTTCTGGAACATAAACTATGGGTATCTTTACGACGTCTACACGATATTGTCGGTTGGCGGGACCGTCACCGATGTGGTGAAAACGAGGACCGGGTTCAGGAAAATGGATTACAGCAACGGGATCGCTAAAATCAACGAGCGGATGCTGCAGGTGAAAGGCTATGGCTGGAGAAGCCAGGACCCATGGCCCGCCCTTGGCGACGGGGTCCCCAATTGGATGAGAGTTTTCCAGGACAGCCTCATGCTTGCGCTTGGCGCAAATACCGTAAGGCCAATGCAAGTGTGCGCGCTACGGCCTGAAATCGAGGCGGGGGACATGATGGGATTGTCGTATGCGATGCCCGCGGGCGATGCGGAGGCGGATGTTACCGGACGTCAATGGGACCAGCGCACCGAAGTGATGCGCGACGCCATCGTTTACAGCAGGAATAATCCCTGCGTTTTCTGGTTCGAAGGGGGAAACTCGGACATCACCGATCCGCAAATGCAGCAAATGGTCGATACCTTGGCAAAATACGACCCTAACGGCGGCAGGGTGATCGGCTGCAGAGGCATGCTGGCCAGCAAAGTCGCGCAATATGGCGGCGAAATGATGTATGTCGATAAGAGCAGTTATAAACCCATGTGGATGATGGAATACAGCAGAAATGAAAGCCCAAGGAGATGGTGGGACCAATATTCGCCACCTGAATATCACGTAAACGACGTCGGTACGGCCTCGGTTCCCGGTTATAACATGAACCAGGATGCGTATATCCTGGAAGAATGCAATCGCTGGTATGAGTATTGGACGGAAAGGCCGGGAACGGGTAACGGCACGGGCACACGGTACAATCAGGGCGGCGTGAAGATCGAGATGTGTGATGGCACGACCTTCGCCCGCAGCAGCGAAAATTACCGTCGCAGCGGCGTTGTGGACGCGATGCGGTTGCCGAAAGACTCCTATGGGGCCTTCAAGGTATTCTGGAACGGTTGGGTTGAAGTTGATAATAAAAATGTGTATATCGTCGGGCATTGGACCTATCCAACAACTTCCCCGAACGGCGCTAAGGACACGGTATATGTAGTATCAAATTGCGATAAAGTGGAACTTTTCGTCAATAACGCTTCAAAAGGTTTCGGAACACAAAAGTGGAAATTTTTATTCACGTTTCCCAATGTCCCTTACGCCGCTGGGACCGTCAAGGCTGTGGGCTATAACAACGCCGGAGTCCAAATGGCCCAGGACCAGATTTCAACGGCGGGCGCCGCCGCCGCCATACGTTTGACGCCCCACGTAAGCCCCGCCGGGCTGCTGGCCACGGGGGCGGACATAGCGCTCTTTGACGCCGAGGTGATTGACGCCAGTGGAAACCGGTGCCCGACGGCAAGCAATACGATTACCTATGCGGTCACGGGCCCCGGCGAATACAGGGGCGGAATGGCGGGCAATCATACCGGTAATTATATCCTCTCGACGGGCCTTCCGGTTGAATGCGGGATAAGCAGGGTTTCGGTGCGCGCCGGCTCTACGCCGGGCGTTATAACGCTTACCGCCTCATCAAGCGGTCTAACCGGGGCTTCTGCCACGGTCACCTCGACCGCCGTTGCCGTTACCAACGGTTTGACGACCATAATGCCGAACGACGGGTTGCCCCTTAACCTGCCGCCGTTGCCGCCGTATCAACTAGACAATCCGGCGCCGACGACCTTGAAGGCTACCACAACCGCCACAAATGGAGCGAATACGTACGATGACGACGAAACCACGAGCTGGTCGGGGTCCTCGATAACGTATAATCTTGCATCCGCGCAACAGGTGAGCTCGGTCCACATAAAATTTACGACGTTTAAAAATGATAATTCCTGGAAAGTTTCGGTGGGTGGAACGCAGGTATGGAGCGGAACGTCGGCGGGCGGTCTCGGCTATGCCGATGCGAACTTTACCCCCGCGTCGGGAAGCGCCGTTACCATTGCCGCCGCAAGCGGGAACTTGTCGATTTATGAAACGGAAATATACGGCCCCGGGGTCGTTGGCGTAAAAACAGCGGCCGAACAAAGCGCGCTGCCGGTCAATTTGATTAAAAAATATCCCGGACGGGTCGACATTATACTGCCCGACGAAACGTATGCCGTTAACCTCGTCGATTTGTTCGGAAGGGTTGTGCTTGCCAACCATCATTCGCAAAAAGGCGTTTCGGGGATGGTTTCCTTTGCAACGAGCAAACTGGCCAAGGGCGTTTATGTCGTCGACGTACTCAAGGGCGCAAGCCATGTCCAGAAAGACGTCGTATTCGTCCAGTAACGGCTTGACGTCTTGATTTGGCAGTGCATTTTTTGACATTCGGGCAAATTGAAATTTGCCCGAATGTCCTTATCTTGAAATTTGATTCGAAATTATTGATTAATTTTTTCTTGAGGAGGAGCAATGCGGTTTCGTAAGGACATTTTTACGTTTGCGATGGCAATGTGCGCCGTTATCGCTTTGGGTCAAACAGCGCCACCGGGGCTTTGGATGTATACGGATGACTATGGACAACCCTTGTATTCGGGCGTCGAACTTGTGGATACTTCGAGCATTGGGCCTCCCTACACCGCCTACTTCGGACTGGCCAACGATCAAATTACCGAACTGCGCGATGATGCTTTGGATTCAGATACTACCATCCTGTATTACTTTTCTTTTCCTTATCAATTCACTAAGGGTTTTGCAGAGTGTAAAATGATTTGGGAAGACCGCGATTGGAACTGGGACGCCACGGGGTATGATTCCCTGGTCATTAAATATATCGGTCCGTTGCAAACCCATAAAGTGGACATTTTTTTCGGCGAGGCCATCGACCGCTATTCTCCGGCATTTATCGACAGCATTGGGACCCTGCCGGAAAATTATTTCGCGACATATAAAACCAGTAATTGGAAGACAAAAGCCCTTGCGCTTCCAAAGGCGCCTGCAGGGGCCGACAGAACGAATATTCGCGAAGTGAGGTTTATTATCCATAATGCCGCCGGCACGACAAGTCTCACCAGCGCCGTGGGATACCTGGATATTGACATTGTCGGGCTGGTCAGTAAAAACGGCACAAAGGTATTGCGACCTAATAAAAGCCGATCGTTGACAAATAACAATTTAGTTTTCAGCCCCATGACGAGCGGCCAGGTGGCTCTTTCGGCATTTTCTTTGACCGGGAAACTTTTGGCCGATAAACGAGTATCCGTTTTAGCCGGCAATCAATATTCAATAAAGCGATTTTCGTCATCAAATTTAAAATTATCCATGAACCAGCTTTATGTCGTCCGTATAAGCGGCGCGGGGATAAATTTGCAACAGACCCTTCGGTAATAAACCCTATAAAGGAACCGTCATGAAATCATTCATGGTACTATTGGCATTTTTCGCCTCTGGCCTATTTGCTTCTGAGGTTGTCGTTAAAAGCAGCGCGCCGTTTTCCTTTCCAACCACGGTCGGCGTGGCTTGGAAAGTGTCTTCAGCCGGAAAAGACCTTTCCTTTGTTTCACAAACAAGGAACTTTGGACGGAAAACGGTCGAATTTTCCTGGGCCATTCCCGGCGCCGCTGAAAAAGGCTTTATTTCGGTTTTTAACGTTAAAGGCGCGAAACTTAAAACTTTTTTTCTCGCGTCACGCGAAGGGACGGTACAATGGGACGTTGCGGCCGACAAGCGTGTCGGCAACGGGATTTATTTCGCGAAACTTGTGTGCGGCGCTTATAAGAAAAACATTAAAATAGCAATTTACTAAGGGAGAATGATGACGATGTTAAAAGCGTTACTGATAATTATGGCGCTTTGTTTTGCCGCGCAATCGGCAGCGCCGACGGTAATCGATACCGTTTTGGTCCCCGTGAAAATCATAAAGTTACAAAGCATTACCCCGCAGGGGGGCGATACGGTCTATGATTATTATGGGAAGATCAACTATTTCTTGCGGGTCGGCGACAGGGATTCATTAAATGTCACGCTGGATTTTGTTCCCGTCGGCGGCGGAAACGCGGTGACGCCTTATCAGGTGACCGGTGACGCGGGGACAAGAAGCCTTGTCAATGGGATAAACGGCCAAAATGCCGTATATTTCAGGTGCAAAATAACCGGGCATCCGGCTGCGCAATATACCGCGCGCATAACCATCGCGGCGGACACGGGCCGGATTGAAAAAATCACCGACAGTCTGGTAAGTCTCATGACCACGCAGGAAAAAGTGGACCAATTGCACGGGACCGGCACGCGCGTTTCCGCCGACAATACGCGGCTTAACATTCCGGGCTATTACATGACCAACGGCCCGGCGGGCGTCGGGGTCGGGTCGAGCGGAACGGCTTCGGCTTTCCCCGGCGGAGCTGCGATCACCTGTACGTTTGACACAGCGGCAATTTACCAATTGGGCGCGGCGCTCGGCCAGGAATCGTGGGCAAAGAACAAATATATCCTTGAGGCCCCGATGATCAACATGGTGCGCGATCCGCGTGGGGGAAGGGACTGGGAAATGCTCGGTGAAGACCCTTATCTTGCCGCGCGCACGAGCGTTGCCTATTGTCTTGGCGTACAAAGCGTGAACTGTATCGTCATGCCGAAACATTTCATTTGCAATGACATGGAAACAAACAGGTCGGGGGCCAATGCTTATAGTTCCAACATCAGTGAGCGGACTTTCCGGGAAATCTACGCCATGCCTTTTGAATATACGGTGAGGGAGGCCAAACCGTGGTCGATCATGAGCGCATATAATAAAGTAAATGGTCTGTTTTGTTCGGACAATCCTCATACCTTGACCGATGTTCTTAAGACCGATTGGGGATTCAGAGGCTTCGTCGGTTCCGACTGGAATTCCGTGCAATCGACTATCGCGGCCGCAAATGCCGGACAGGACCTGGAAATGCCGGGAGACACCTATTTCGGATCGTCGCTGCTTAATGCCGTTACCCTAAACCAGGTCAGTCCCGATCGTCTTAACGATATGGTAAAACGGGTCGTTCGGGCCAAAGCATGGGCGGGCGTGATCGGAAAACTTGGACCGGCCGTTGTCCAATACACGGCAAATTTAAAAAGCTCCGCGCACCAACAACTGGCATTACAACTGGCGCACGAATCAATTGTTTTGGTTAAAAATGAAAAATTCTCGGCCGGCGACCCGGCGCCGGTGCTTCCCTTGGATAAAAATAAAACCGTCGCCATGGTTGGGCCCTATGCGGGCGCCGCAAGACTCGATGCCTCCGGCAGTGGCAGGACGACGCCATACATGCAAGTTTCGCCGCTTCAGGGGTTGACCGCAAAACTTGCCACCGGTAAAGTTCTCGATTCAACGCAGTGGCAAAACGCGGATGTTGTAATTGCCGTTTTAGGCGTGTCGGGGGAGGGCGAGGGAAGCGACCGCAATTCGGCGACCTTGGAGCCTCCGAGCGGCCAGTTGAGCCTCGTTAACGCGATCGTCAGCGCGGGTAAAAAGTGTGTTGTCGTATTGACAGGAGGAAGCGCCGCCATTCAAGATGCCTGGTCCAACGTTCCGGCCGTTTTGGTTGCGTGGTATCCGGGCGAGGAACAGGGTGACGCTTTGGCGGACATTCTCTATGGGGACGCCAACCCGTCGGGAAGATTGTCGGCCTCATGGCCCGCTTCCGCAAGCCAGCTTCCGCCGTTTTCATCGGCAAATTCCGTTGTTGCCTATGAGGGACCTGATACCGGCAGGGGATATCGTTATTATGACCGGTGTAATTTAAAACCATTATACCCTTTCGGACATGGACTCAGCTACTCGACTTTCGCATATAGTAACCTCCAGATAAGCTCCAATCCGGCTTATGCAGGCGAAGAGGTGGTGGTTTCGGTTGATATCACCAATACCGGGACCATTGCGGGGGACGAAGTCGCCCAACTCTATTTGCATGAAAACGCGCCTGCTCTGCCCCGCCCTGTAAAGGAATTGAGGGGCTTCGCGCGGACCACGATACAGCCGGGGGCCGTGCAGACCGTTTCGTTTACTCTGCGCGAGAGGGAGTTCGCATATTGGGACACGACAAGAAACGCCTTTTATGCGCAGCCGGACGCGTATTCCGTTATGGTTGGACCGTCGTCGGCTAATCTTCCGCTTACCGGGACCATAACTTTGCAATCACCTTGGTAATCATTATAATGCAGACAAGAACGCAAGCGGCGGACGGCCTTTGCCTCCGTTGCTTGCGTAAAATTCCGGATTAACAACTAAAAATTAAGGATGATGTATGCGTTTTATTAAAATTGCGGGACTCTTGATTATCTTTTTAACAATATCCATCGGTTTTTATTCCTGCAAAAATAACAGTAATCCAGCCAGTCCTCCGGTTCCAGTGAAAACGGAGCTTGAAGGGACTTGGGTGGGAAATAATACCGATGGGATCGATCAAACCGTTTATACGTATACCATGGCGCTTGACTCGATTAGAGTTGATACGAACTCAATTGAAAAGTTTCGAGGAACATTCACTCTCGATTCCGCGGCTTTGCCCAAGCAAATAAATATTGTTATTACCAAGAGTGCAACGGCATCGGATGTGGGAAAAACAATACAGGCACTATATATTTTGTCGGTGAATATTCTTAAAATTACCGCAAATGGACCAGGGTCTCAGCGGCCGCCGAACCTTGATTCTCCAGTGCCGGTCATCAGTATGATATTGCAATAAAGTAATGGTTTCAAAGCAAAAAAATTAAAGGCTTAATAAAGTGATATTCCGGAAAGGAAGAATATGCGTTTGCTAATATTTGCAGCAGTGGCTTTTTTGATGTTTGCAAGTTTAAGTATGGCCGATTCCACGACAACCCATTCTTGGAACGTTAAACAATCAGGGTTTCTCGGCTTGGAAGGCGGAGAAATCATGAAGGGAATACAAAACGGCCAAACTTCTACAACCGGCCAGGAAATAACCAAGTCATGGCAAGAACGGATGCTTTTTAATTACGGTAATGAACTTTCATTAAGCGAACGGCTGCGCTTGTTCGTCACCATTGAATGCCAAATGAGCTATAATTATCCGTATAATCAATGGGCGATTTGGGAAACCCATCAACCACAATTTTCCTTTTATCCTGACCGGGCCGAGGCGGTTTATTCTTTGGGAGACAATGAATCGCCGTATCTTCAATTGGGGTTCGGCTATTTCCCTTTCAAAACCGATCCTGACGCGAAAAATTTAGGCGATTATTTATTCAGAACGGGCACGTATCCGGTTTACGTCATCAATACGTTCAATCGACCGTATGCTCGACTGCTCGGAGTGAGGGCGAGCAGCACGCTGTTGAATGATTTGCACCAGGACATTTTGCTGACAAGTTCGAATTTGCTTCCGCCGCTAGTTGATTTTTCTTTATCATATTTGGTAAGCTATTCCGCGTTGAATAAGATAATCAACGTGGGCGCGGGAGTAAGCTTTGCACATTTATTTCCGGTTGACAATAGTATTACTACGCCCCAAAATCAAGCCTCGGCGTATCTTGACGCTCATGATAGCGTTCAGCATTATACTTTCGCCGCAACAAAACCCATGGTCAGGTTTGCCATCGACCCCAAACCGCTTATTCCCTGGGACGGCTTCGGCAAAGACGATTTTCGATTGTATGGGGAAGTGTGTATAACGGGTTTGGAAAATTATAATAATTACGACGTCGCGGTGGATACTTCCGCCGGCGGCATTGGGAATTATTACGCAAATCGGAATGACCGCACTTTGTATATGCTGGGGTTTAACGTACCTACCTGTAAGGTACTTGACGTTTTATCCGGCGAGCTCGAATGGTTTCCAAACCGCTATCCCAACAGCGGACTTTATTTGTTTGGGCAAAACAGCCAACCATTGCCGGTGCCAAGCTTATTTCCGAGTGGCGGACAGGGGCATGTATACCCGTTATATTGGTCTGTTTACGCTAAAAAAACCATTGTTGACAAATTCTCGCTAATTTTACAATTCGCCCGCGATCATATGCGTCCGATCAGCAACAATCTTCAATATCAATATACCGAAGATGTGCTTGAACGCAAAGGCGACTGGTGGTGGGCGTTTCGCTTGAATGTCAGCTATTAAATAAGTTTAAGCGGCGCTTTTTTGAGTTACTTTTGGTCGGGTAAGATATTATGTCAACAATGCCCCAATCGGTTTTAAAAGACCGCCGCTTTTTGCTCTGTTGCCTTTGTATCGCCAGCGTAACGTTTCTCGCCTTCGCTCCCGCGCTGAAAAACGGCTTTACCAATTGGGACGACGACCGTTTTGTCACCGCAAATCCCGACGTCCATGGATTCAGCGCGCATAATCTTTCCAAGATATTCACGTCGGCATACGTTAACCATTATGCGCCGCTTACCATGCTTTCTTTCATGGGCGAGTATAGTCTTTTCAAATTAGACCCCGTCGCCTATCATTTGACGAATGTATTGCTCCACATAATCAATGCGCTTCTGGTTTTTGCCCTGATTTATAGGCTGTCGGGGAGCTATTTCGCGGGCCTCCTGACCGCTTTGCTCTTCGCCGTCCACCCTTTACAGGTCGAATCCGTGGCCTGGATTGCGGAGCGAAAAGGCGTTCTGTCCGCGGCGTTTTATTTTGCGGCCCTGATTGCCTATCTGCGTTTTAGGAAAAACGGTAAACGCACCACTTATGCAGCTGTAATGATTTTCTTTATTTTTTCGCTTTTATCAAAAAGTATGGCCGTAGGTTTACCGTTTGTTTTGTTTCTTATCGACTATTTGGCCGGTCGAAATATTGATAAAAAGTCATTATTGGAAAAGATGCCTTTGTTTGTTCTGTCAATTATTTTTACGGTCATCGCCGTTATGTCCAAACAGGACGCCATGGGGCAAGGGCCGCACTATTCACCGGTCCAAAGCATCCTTGCGCCCGCTTACGAAATTTGTTTCTATTTGGTAAAATCGATTGCGCCCTTCAACCTCTGCGCATTGTACGATACCGGAGCAGGCAATGGCTTGACGCTCATTATGGCCGTTTCAGGGGTAGTAGTGTGCGGGATTGCGGCGGCGGTTTATTATAGCCGCCGGTTCTCTAAAATCGCGGTTTTTTGCGTACTCTATTTTATCGTAACGTTAGCGCCCGTTCTTCAAATCGTGTCCTCAGGCGGATGGACAAGGATCGCCGATCGGTACACTTACATTCCTTTAATAGGAGTTTATTTTTTATTTGCATCGATGAGTTCGTATCTTTTGAAGAATACATTTAAAAAGCTCGCCTTTGCGCGAATGGCCCTGGTAGCCGGGTGTTTGGCGATTGTGGCGCTTTTGGCCTATGCAACATCATGTCAAGGCCTTGTATGGCGCGATGGATTTTCACTCTGGGACAATGCGGTCAAAACATCGCCGAGCGCTCTTGCTTATTCCAACCGGGGCTTTGCATTGTACGAACGGCATGATTATGCGCGGGCCTTGGATGATTACAACCGCGCCATTGCGATCAATTCGACCTATGCGCCGATATTCAATAAGCGCGGAAATGTTTTGAACGCCGTCGGTGACCTGGAACATGCCATAGAGGATTACACACAGGCCATTACAATCGACCCGCGCTATGCCCAGGCCTTCAACAATCGGGGCGTTGTTTACAAAATCAAAGGCGATTTCGAGCAGGCCGCCGAGGATTTCCTGGAAGCGGTCCGATTGGATCCGCGTTATGCTCAGGCCTTCGGCAATCTTGGCGGCGTTTATTGCTATAAAGGCGAACTTGACCGGGCAATTGACGCCTATAATCAAGCGGTGCGCCTTGATCCGGAATTCGCCGAAGGGTATTTCGGAAGGGGTCTGGCATTTTGCATACGGGGAGAGTTTTCCAAGGGAGTGGAAGATTATAACCGCGCCATCGGTCTCAATCCGAATTACGCGGAAGCATATAATAACCGCGGCGTCGCCCTAAAGGACATGGGGGATTTGACCGGCGCCATTGGAAATTTCAATCAAGCCCTCGCGCTTAATTCCCGCTATGCGCAGGCGTATTATGGACGAGGGCTGGCGCTTAGGGCGCAGGGCGCCTATGAGCGAGCGCAGGACGATTTGAGGACCGCATGCGCTCTTGGGATTAACGCAGCATGCAACTGAGCGGTCAATTCGGCACAATGCTTCAGCCTATAGCCATACTTGAAAAGCGATTCACCCGCCAAGGCGTCTCCAAGTAATTTAATCAAAACTAAGATTGCAAAAAGCGGTCGTTTCAAGGTATTTTGTACTGTTCATTACGGACAATTCCTATAAGGCAATACCACAATCGTTTTTTCGAATAAAAATGCCCGATACTAAAAATAAAGCTTTGTTTCTCGATCGCGACGGCGTCATCAACGTCGATTGCGCTTACCCGCACAAGCCGGAACAGATACGATTTACCGAAGGGATATTCGACCTGTGCGCCAAGGCCATTGAAAAAAAATACCTGATCGTTGTGGTCACCAACCAGGCGGGAATTGCAAAGGGCAAATTTAAAGAGGAAGACGTTATGGCCCTTCATGCATGGATGGGGGAGCGGTTTCAGGAACGCGGGACATCCATAGCGCGTTTTTACTATTGCCCCTTTCACAAGGACGCGACCATTGAAAAATACCGCGTCGATTCGGATTGCCGTAAGCCTAAACCCGGCATGATTCTTCAGGCGGTTAAGGACTTGGATATTTCCCTTTCCCAATCCCTTATGGTTGGAGACAAGGAATCCGACCGGATAAAACTGCCGGAGCTTAAATGCATTACTATTAAAAGTAAATACCTGCCCGAAGGCTATGATGTTGAAAGCCTGAAGGATGTTGAACGTTTATTATAAAAACGGAGGACCGGTGGAAAAGAAAGCGGACAAAAACAAGGCCACGGAAATAAAGAAAACCGATGTAAAGGAGATATTTAATAAAAGCTACGTTTATATACTCGGTCTTGCGCTGACGGTAGTCGTGCTTTTTGCGTCGTTTTTATTTAACGGCGACAAAATGCTGTTCGGGTCCGACACCATGGGCGGTCTTGACTCGAAGGTTTTTTATAAGACATCCCTGGATACGTATCACCAATTTCCCTTTTGGTTCAATCCTAGGCTTTCGGGGACGCCCACCATCGACGCCATGTTCGGGGATGCGTTTTACCCACTGTCATTGGCCTTTTACAGCGTTTTACCGATTCCTCGCGCGCTGGGAATGCGCTTGGTTTTCCACGTTTTTCTCGCGGGGTTGCTCTTTTTTCTTCTTTTACGCAAGGGGTTTAAAACGTCGGCGCTCGCGGCATTCATCGGCGCGATGTTTTACATGCTGAACCCCGAATTCGTTTCGCATGTGTATCCTGGCCACGACGGGAAAATGTTCGTCATAGCCTGGCTGCCGTTCGTCTTTTGGATGCTCAAGTCGCTTTTGGACAAACCGAAACCATTGACCGCGTCGTTTTTGGCCCTTGGCATTGCCCTTTGCCTCTATACTTCACATGTGCAAATGTCCTATTTCGTACTGTGGGGTTTGTTTTTATATTGGCTGTTGTTCAGTATGCTCGCCTATATTAAAGAAAAAAAGATCTCCTCAATCCTTCCGGGGGCCGCGTATTTTTGGGGCGCGGTCATCGTCGGTTTGGGACTTGCTTTCATCCAATTGTTTCCTTCATACATGTTTATTCAAAACGCGTTTTCCGTGCGCGGAGTCGAGCGTGGGTTCGATTACGCGGCCTCATGGTCCCTGCATTGGCCCGAGGCCATTTCAATGTGGGTCCCTGATTTTGTCAACACGCTCAATAATTATTGGGGAGAAAACCCCTTCAAGCTGAATAGCGAATACGCCGGCGCCATGGTCACGCTTTTTGCCGTGGTCGCGGTATTTCAAAAAGCAAAGCCGTGGCGCATTTTCTGGGCCGGGATTTGCGCGTTATCGCTTCTTTTCTCCCTTGGCGCGCACACGCCGGTGTTTCACGTCGCCTATTATATCATTCCCGGCGTTAAAAAATTCCGGGCTTGCAGCATGATAATGTTCTGGTTTTCTTTCGGTGCGGCCATTTTATCGGGTTTGTTTTTCAAGGACCTCTTGGCCGGGGAGTTTTCCGTTTTTTCCGAGGAGCGCAAGAAGAAATGGAAAAAAGGGATTTATATCGCTTTGGCTGGCATTACCGCGGCCGCGCTTCTTTTTTCAATCCAGGGCGCGGTAACGGCGCTTTTGCAGCCGGTTTGCCAATCGCTGTCCGATTCACAAAAATCAAGAGTATTCGAGGCCAATTTCACCAAGAATTTCGTGCCGTTTTTATGGCTTTGGTGGTTCTTTGCGGTTTCGTCCTTACTGCTTTTTTTGGGCGTTATGACGGGAAAGGTAAATAAATATCTTTTTTGCGCGGTCGTTTTGGTAATCGGGCTTATTGACACCATGCGAGTTGACGCGCAGTTCATTCAAGTTACCAGTCCCGCCCAGTATTTTTATTCCGAGCAACCCCTGGTCGATTTAAAAAGCAAAATGACCGATGCTCCGTTCAGGTGTTTTTCATTGCCGGGCGCTCTTCCGCAAAGCGGTGAAGGCATTCATGGCCTCGAAGGGGTCGGGGGCTTTCATGACAATGAACTGCGGTGGTACCGCGAATTCAGGGGCGACCAGCAAGACCGCAATTTTTTCGACAACCTTGTCGGGACCATGGCCGACGGCAGGCAGTATCTGGTCCCCGAAAACCTGAAAAACGGCAATGCCTTTTTAAACCTCGCCAACGCAAAGTATTACCTTATTCGTCAGGGCGATCAATTATTGACAATAAAGAACGAAGGCGCGCTTGACCGCCTGTCTTTCGCGCCGGGATACGTTGTAATGGACAGTTCACAAATTGTCGAGGCTTTGCATACGGGCAAATACGACATAAGAAAATCCGTCGCGCTCATGAAGGAACCCGATCAAAAGCCTTTGAGTGCGTCCGCGGATACGCTGGTAAGTCCTGAAAAGTCCTTTACAGTACAATGGGAAAAATACACGCCCAACTACCGTCGCGCGTCCGTCTCCGTTCCGCGCGACGGCTTTCTCAGGATTTCCGAAGTGTATTATCCCGGTTGGGAAATTCGCATCGACAAAAAGCCCGTAAAAATATATCGGTCGGACCTGTCATGGATGGCCGTCAATATTTCCCAGGGAGAGCACCTTGTTGAAATAACGCCGCATTCGCTGTATTTGAAAAAAGCGGCAATGGTTTCTTTCCCGTTAATGATACTGCTTGCATTGTATTGGGCATTTGAGGGATTTAAAAGGCTAAGGAAGAAAAAGAATTAGATTGAGCAAGCATGTCTTCATTATACGATAAAATATTGCATAGCAAAATCACCGGACCCGGCGCAAAATATTTATTTGTAGGCGGACTGAAATTACGAGCGCTATTTTTTACCATGAGAAACATGATCGGCTGGATCTTTTTTCGGCCTCGCCAGAAAACTATTGACCTCACAAGAATAAACAAAATCGCCCTTATCCGGACCGATCGGGTCGGCGATATTATTCTGTCCACTCCCGCGCTTAAGGCGCTGCGCGGGTGTTATCCAAACGCCCGAATAGATTATATCGTGCAAAACAAATATGCGGCGCTCTTAAATTGTTTTGATGGGTGGAGTAACGTAATAGGCGTCGATATTAACGATAAAAAGCAACTAAGGGATATAGGCGATACGCTCCGTAAGACCCATTACGACGTTGTCATTGTGCAGCATCCTGCAAAATACGCCTATGGCTTGGCCAAAAACGCGAATGCTCCCTGTGTCATTGGGTGGAATGCCAAAGGATTCGGGTATCTATTAACGAATGGTTTTAAAGACGATCGGGGCGCCGCGGATCGTCACCAAGTAGAAAACAATCTGAGGCTGTTGTCACCGCTTGGCATTTTTGATTCCGAACCGTCATTCCCAATAAAAGAAACGCCCAGCGGCCAAAAACAATTTGAAACGTTTTGCGAAAAACACGGTATAAAATCAGGCGAACGGATTATAGCCGTTCATCCCGGATCATATTCGCCTCGCGTGCGGTGGGCGCCCGAAAAATTCGGCGAGCTTGTTGACAAAGCGAGCGCGGATGGGCTTACGCCCGTTATTTTGGCAACGGCCGGCGATTCGGCGGTGGTTGCGGAAGTGCTTAAATGCGTTTCGAGTAAACCGATTGTGGCGCGGGATGAAATGGATTTTGAGGGACTCGTCAGTTTTTTCAAGCACGTAACCGCGTTCGTCGGCAACTCGACGGGCCCTACGCATCTTGCCGCAAGCGCCGGTGCGTGGACCATCGCTATTTTCGGCAACCGCTATCCCATGGACCGTTGGGAACTTTGGAAGCCGTGGGGCCCTAAGGGTATCGTGGTGACCTCTAAGAAGTTCCAATGCGCCAATTGTACGCCGTGGACATGTGAGCACATGGATTGCCTGTCAAGTATCGCGGTGGAAGATGTTTGGCAAGAAGTTGCGAAAATTGTCCGAACAATTAAAAAAACATAGGGAAGGGAAAAACATGTCATCCGAAAAAAAACTCAACTTAGGGTGCGGCGCGGATGTTCGCCAGGGATATGTGAACCTTGATATTGTTTCAATGCCCGGCGTTGATGTGGTCCATGATCTTACAAAAACGCCATTCCCTTTTTCCGACGACGAATTCAGCGAAGTTTTCACGTCGCATTGTCTCGAACATCTTCCGAATTTCGTGGATGCAATGCAGGAATTGTGGAGGATCACGAAGCATGCCGGTAAAATAAACATTCACGTCCCCTATTTCGCGAGCGAGCTTGCATTCAGGGACCCCACGCACGTCGTGTTCTTCAGCTATAAAACATTTACAAATTGGACTGTTCGCGACGAATACGCCACGCATTTAAACAGGAAAATGCGCTTTAAGGTGCTTAAACGAAAGATTTCTTTTTTTGGGGGGAACCCTAAAAGGTGGTGGGGAAAAGTCGTCAATGTTTTGAATGTTCCGCTCAGTTTTCCGGTCAATTTGTTTCCGGTAATTTTCGAACGTTTTTTTTGCTTTATATATCCATGCACGAATATGTATTATCAATTGGAAGTGATTAAAAAATAAAAGCAGGTTTAGGGGTCACGTTTTTTTACGACTCTTGCATACGCTTGGGCCGGCTTGCAGCCAAAGGAAAGAAACATTCGGTCGAGTACGACCACGAGCGGAAAAGGGCAACAACAAAGCATGAAAATTAGCGTTTTTTTTAAAAGCGTATGAAGGGGGAATTTGATTAACGCGAAATTTCGTATCCAATGAGAAAAGCAATCATTGACCCCGTGATCGTAAACGAAAAAATCTTTTCCGAATAAATCGATTAATCCCTTCAGGTCGTATTTCCGAATATGCGTCGGCACGACAAGATGGTCTTCATTAATCGGGACCATGACGATTGCACAAGCGCCGGGTTTTAAAACACGCCCTATTTCCGCGACCAATTCCGTGTCGTTCGGAACATGTTCGAGCACATGGTTACAAAAAACCACGTCGATTGATTCGCCGGAAAAGGGAAGTCCGCTAGTAAATGGCGACATGGGCAGCACGGCGATATTATCGACCTTTCGTTTTCTGCATCCCGCCGAATACCGGAAGATATTTTGTAATGAAATATCCAGTCCGGTAAACAAAGAAACTTCGCGAAGCGCGTCATGGAGCCTGTCAAGCAGGTAACCCGCGCCGAAGCCGATGTCCAAGACGACTTTGCCGGGGGCGTTCTTGGCAGGGTGTAGCATAAAAGCGGTATGAGCGTGAATCTTTTCGGCGTAGGAAAAAAAACGGCTTATCGTCGACACCGCCGCCCACCACGAATTCGTATAGCCGATATTATAACGTATCGTTTCGAGCGGGCTTTTCGTTGCACTACTCAGGTTTTGCATTCGCGCCGTTCGGTTTATTTTTTAATTTTGCCGCGCCGTACAGCACCGGGATGACTCCGACGATCCGCAGCAAGCTCGACGATAGAATAACGATGATATACATGCCTAATTGCTCTTTGGAAAGCCCGATATGTTTGAACATCATTGCCGTAAGCGCCTCCCTGACTCCCATGCCGCCTGGAGTGAGCGGTTGGGCCATGCTGATGATTTCAATAAGAGGCATGAACGCCAGGCATTCCCAAAAAAAGAATGTTCCCGTTATGCCCTGGATCACCAAGGCAAGATTAAGAGTAAAAATGATTTGGATGGCGATGGTCAAACCAATCGTTACGAAAAGGGCATTTTTCTTTGTTCGAAACCGGTAAATTCCTTCGCGGATATTTTCAATTTTATACAGAAACGCGGAAGGGATGAATGTCGCGGAAAAACGCCGAAGCGGGGACGTAAATTGCTTGGAAAATGAAAGAAAAACGCAGACGATTATAAGACCGCAAAAAATGAAAAGCCCGGACAGTGTGCCGCGAGGCAGCGATGACCTCGACATATATAAAAGCCCGAATAAAGAAAAAAGCAAAGAAATCCCCAAACCGCTGATTTTGCAGATCCACGCAGCGCCCCAACTGACGGAGGCCCCCGCTTTTTTAACGACATAAAGCGTCCTCAAAACCTCTTGAGCGGCGCTAGTGGGAAGGACCATGGCATAAAAAATGGAACTTAAGTGGTAAGCCAAAGCGCGGGAAAATCGTATTTCATCGGTGAATGCGCGGAGGAGCAGCCACCATCGAAATGCCTGGATCACCATGGACCCCAGCGTGAAAATTATAATGACCGGAAAAGTCCACCATGCAATTTTTAAAAACACATCGCTTAATTTACCAATGTCAATTTTCAGGAAAATCCAAGTAATGATGGCGATGGCCATTATATACTGAAAAGCGAGCGTTATTTTTTTATTGATTTTAAGGTCCATTGAATCAGAGCGCTTCGGCGCTGCAACAGTTGTGACAAACCGGTAAAAGCGTGTGGCTTTTCAAGATGGTTTTTCTTAGGGACGTCATTTTTTCGTTGTTCCAGATTTCGCCGATGCTTTGTTCCTTGATATTGCCGACCTTTTTATGGATAAATGGGCAAATATGCACATCGCCGTTTACGGCGACGATGAGCGTATTGAAACATTTGCAAACAAGGCGTCGGGAGTAGTTCCCCGAGAAAAATTGATCGGGAATTTTATAGGCGATTTTCGGATAAATTACCGCAAAGGTCCCGTATTTTCGGCGTAGACGATAAATGGATTTGAGCGCATCTTTCATTTTCGTCACATACGAACTATCGGTCGGCGCGTCCTTGATTTCCATAAAAATGTCGTCTCCGTCGGTCATATTCAAGGCCTTCTTGCTGAAATCAACGGCGCTTTTAGAGGCGAACATTTCAGGCATGAATTGCAGGCGATCGGCTTTCAGCTCCCGCGATAATTTAAACATGTCTTCGATATACCGGCTGTTGTCGGGCATGACGACGAACGCTATGTTTTTCAAGAACCGCGTGGGGCCCAGGTCCTTGAATGCGTTTATTGCTTTTTGATAAGCACGGGAATTCCCGCGAATTTCATTGTGCACGTTTTCGGGACCATCTATCGAAAAGGAAAGGCTTTGAAGAAAGTTCAGCTTTTTAAGCTTGGCGCCATGCTCGGGAGTTATGAGCGTGCCGTTATTGTTCATTTTCGTCGAGATTTTATTCGCGTCGATATAGGCGAGAATGTCGATGATGTCTTTACGGATAAATAATTCTCCGCCCGTCATTTCAATGAGTTCTATGGAATGGGCTTTCGCTTGATCGACGATGGATTTGATTTCAGAAAGGGAGAGTTCCGATTTTGTGTTTTTTCGACGCTCGTGCTGATGACACATTCGGCAATTAAGGTTGCATCGCATGGTCGCTTCAAGCCAAATGGACGCCGGTTTGGCAATAGTCCCGGTGCTTGAAACGCCTTCCCAAAACGACTTGTTTTTCCCGCTCCAGTAAAGGTCAAGAAAAAAATCGGTCAAATTAAAAGCGCTGGCGATTCTGATAAGAGGATTTTTTAAAATTGCGCGGATTAAGGTATGTTTCATTGTAAGGAAAATAAGTCGTGGAGCCTTCTCCATTCCAATCCATGCCCTTCCTCGGGTTATTTATAGACCGGTTCAATATATTATATTTAAACCGTAAAATACCCATCTTTAACTGCCTAAGGGCAGATAAGTCGCTGTACGCAGGAATTATTCATGCCGGACGCGTAACTATTTCAGCTACAGAGACTAAAAAGGTTAAAATACGCCTATGGCCCTAGAAAAAGAAATTTCCAGGTCTTTCTACGAAGAAACATATTATGCGAATGTCGACATTCTCGATAAAGCGCTCAAACAGCGTTTGCATTATTATAAAATAAAAAAAGTGTTCGAGCTCTATACTCCTTCTAAAACCGACGTGGCAATCGATTTAGGAAGCGCCTGGGGAGCTTTCAGCTATGAACTCGCCCGGCTTTGCAAAACGACCATCGGCATTGATTTCAGCGAAAAAGCCGCCAAGTTCAGCACCAGGCACATGAAGGAATTAGGCATACCTAACCTTGCGTTCATGTGCGCTGATGTGCAGAATACGGGAATCAAGGATTGTTCGGTCGATGTAATCATCAGCGCGGACCTTTTTGAACATTTATATCGCGACCAATCCTTACGCACGCTCGATGATTGCAGGAGGATTTTACGGCCCGGGGGAAAACTGGTCATCTGGACGCCGCATCGCGGCCATATTCTTGAGAAAATGAAAAATAATAACATTATTTTGAAACGCGATCAATCGCACGTTGACTATAAATCAATGAATTTTCTTGTCGAGGAATTGCGAAATAGGGATTTTACGATCCTCATGAACTATTATACCGAATCTCATCTCCCGATTTGGAACATAGTCGAAAAAATAGGGCTTAAATTTATTCCGCTGCTTCGAAGGAGAATCGCCGTTTTAGCGGAAAAGCGCTAACCCATTTGAATGATGTCTCCTTGAAATTTCAACAGGTTATGCAAGGAAATGGCCGGATAAAATCTTTTTTATCCGGCCCCGATGAGAAGAAAAAAAATATTCAAACAGTTACGGTTTTTTAGTCCCAATTATCGTTACCGTTACGATTGAAGACGTCGTTGATGCGCCCGAATTATCCGTGGCAATGGCATGAAGCCTGCAAAGGCCCGTTGCAGGGTTTACTTTCGACCAAACATAGGGGGCAATCGTGTCGGTAGCGAGCAGAACGGAATCCCGGTAAAACTTGACAGAACGAACAAATCCATCCGGGTCCGAACCTGTGGCTTGCACGCGCTTGGTAAGCTTGAGCGAATTCAAATTTATCCGGCCGCCCACCAAATCCGAGAACCAACCAGCCGATGACGATCCTATTTTATAGGCTATTAACCGATGCGAAAATTTAGGGTCTTGTTGCTTAAGGAAATGATAATAATCATTTAGGAACGTTCGGTAGTCGGCATAATTGAATATATTCGGTTTATTAGTTGTCATAAATCCGTTCACCTATAAAAGATACCAATATTCAAGAAGGTTGGCAATGGCGGAACAACAAAAAACGCTCTAATTATTAGAGCGTTTTTAGAAGGAAGATAGTTTAAACATAATGCAAATTAATTAACTTTTAGGGCATTATAGTGGGCTAAAATCGAATCTGCCGGCAGTGCAGTGCCATAAAATTTAGTTTCGTCAAGTGTTGCGTTTAATCTGCCCGTTATGGTCCCTCCAATGAGCGCCTGGCATCCAATTCGTGCATTGGCATGAGGAGCAAGGTAACCGCCTGATTGAGAAACCGAACCCTCTAAAATCCCGTTAATAAAAACCTTGAGGGACAACGAATCGTAAACTGCGGCAATATGGTACCATGTTTGCTGTTTGAATATTGTGCTTGAAAATGCATCCGTATAGTAGCTTCCATCTTTTGATGCCATGCCAAAATCAATTATTCCGTTTGGCTCAACATATAACCCATACCCATTACGGACTCCTGTAGCAATCAACTGATAATTAAAAATCTGCCCAAAACTATTTCCCAAGGCAGGATTAGTATTGGAATAATACCAAGTCTCTATGGTGAATTTATTCGAATTGAAAATTTCGCTGGAATTTTGGACAACACAATCAAAACTGCCTCCTGAGAAGCTAAGCGCCTGGCCTTTTATTCCTTGAGCTAAGGTTAATCCTACGCCAGTAGATACAGCATTGTATCCGTGCCCGGTCATATCATAATAAGTGTTCGACGAAGAGGAATCAAAAGACCAGGAAGCGATGAGCGGGCCGCTATTTTGAGGAGGTACTATCGCATTGTAATGGCTAAGAATTGTCGAAGCGGATAAAGCATAATTATAAACTTTAAGTTCGTCAATCTTTCCATTGGCGCCATACCTGACCGTTCCATCCATAAGTCGCTGACAGGCAATGCGGGCATTTGTTCCCGGCGCAAGAACACCGCCTGAATAGGGAACGGTATTTTCCAAGACGCCGTTTACATAAAGGCGTAAATTTGACCCATCAAATGAACCGGCAATGTGATACCATTTACCGGGTAGAATCGCTATTGGGCATAAACAATCTATCCAATCTGTTCCATCGCCTGATGAAAGGGTGAAATCGGGAAATCCTTGGGGAAAAACGCAAAGGGCCCAACCGTTTCGAATTCCTGAAGCGGCGTAATCAAAGGTGAGAATTCTTGCCTGGCCGCCGGTTGGAATGCTGTTGGCGTAGTACCATGATTCAACCGTGAATTTTTTAAAAGCAAAGCTGTCTTTTGAGTTAGCAACCGTTATCTCAAAGCCGCTGTCCGGACAACTTAAAGCGTTTCCGACAACACCCGGAACAATGTTGACTCCTGAACCGGTCGCGATTGCGTTATAACCATGCCCGGTAACGTCGTAAAATGTTTGTCCGGCCGCCGAATCGAATGACCAATAGGCAGTTAATCCTGAATCTATTGTATTTGGACCTTCGATAACAGTTCCATTTATAATAGCCCCTCCGCCAACTCGAATAATCGACAGGGTCACGCTCACCATACTGTCCGCAATTACATCCGAGTAAACAGAGCCGGTATATTGCGTGGTTTCGGTTGAATCGAATACTATTACCTGAAAAAATCGGTGTTTACCGGCAGGAATGCCGTTTATTGTCCCCTGGACCGATGAGTCGGTGACCGAGAGTGAATCGGTCATAGTTAACATGTCCGGGGCGGAAATCGTAAGCATGGCCCCCCGCGCAATACGATGAAAAGGAGAATTGGCTACGGCGGAAATTTTTATCATCGCCACTCCGGATCCGTGGATTTGAGGATTTACAATGGCTTCCTGCGGGTTCTTGCATCCTAACAATAAAATCGAAAAGCAAGCAAACCCAACTGCTCCCAAATTGAGAAGTTGCGTTCTCATAAAAAAACCTTTCGGTTAATGTTTGTAGTTATCATGGAATTTTCTATTGCTAAAATTAAAGAAATCATATCAATTTGCATTTGGGGTTTCAACAATCCGCCCGTTTATTATAACGGACCCGGATTTCGAACCTAAACTTTCAATACGGGTCGTGTCACCGCCACTAACGGGAATATGAATGCTGTCTGAGGCCAATGAAATAAGGGAATCGCCTACCGCGAAATGCAAATGGTAGTTATACGCCGGGAGATTGGTAATAATAAAATATCCCGAACTATCAATTGAAACCGTTCGATTTATCTCCGGCAAATACATGACCATATTTTTTTGGATGGTGATTTTACCGGTATCGATTCTGCCGAGAATGGAACCTAAACGACCCAAAGTCGCATTTACCTGGACAAGTGTATCCGAAGGGGCCACTTGGGCCGGAAGAAGCGCTCCTAACGTATCATGGGCATTTATTTCAACGAGGTATTTCCCCGTGTCGACGGAATCGATTTGAAAAATGCCGTTTATATTGGTCGTTGTTTTGTTCGATCGGACCAGTGCTTTTTGTTTGGCAAGGGTGATAATATGCAATGTTTGTTGATCGTGTAAAATAACGCTCGCGTTTGAAACCGGATTTCCATTAGAATATTGAATAAGCCCTTCGATTATGCAACCCGTGTCGGTTTCACTGATTGTACTGGCGGTTTTCATTGTCGGACTGACGCACGAAAGAGCGGCGGTCAATAAGGCGATATAATTAAATTGTTTCATAAGACCTCATGATGACATCGGAAAAAAATTAACGTTCAGATTATGGACCTTAACAGGAGGCAAATCATCCTTGTGGACAATTGAACGGACCTCGGTTTTAAATTGTTTTATTCGCGCCGAAATCCTCTCGTAAGCTTTTTCCGATGCGCTAATGGTAAGCGTTATAGTGCGTTGTCCGGTTACGCCGTCATTGGCGAGTATGTTTCTTGCATGGTCCAAACATTTCATTTGAAACTGTTTCACGATATCGTCTTTTATAAATTCTCCCGTAACAATCACTTTATTGGTCGGTTTTAAAAAGCCTTTGTCGTTGAACGCAATGATGCCGAGCTTTTTAAGAAGCGCAATGGAGTCTCGCGCTTGTTTCAGGGTAATCGGCGGGAAAAGCTTTCCGGTTAGTTGTTTGTAATCGTCTTTAAAATCAATAATGTCAAGTATGGCCCGGACCGCGCTATGATACCATTCTTTATAATACGCATAGGCATTTTTATCCATTATGTGGTGCGGTGTTCTATTTAATCTAACCAATTGGTCGAAAAAAAACTCCTTTTCATGAGGGCTTGTCGTTTGGTTATAGTTGACCAACGCCCTGAAGTACATGGCTTCCTCAGGTTTTAGTTCCAAAACGTTAATAAATCGATCAATAAAAGTCGGTGTGACATTGGTCCGGCCTTTTATCACATTGTTAAAGTAGCTTTTTGCATTATTTTGCCCGAGTCTATGACAAATATGAAGATGTGTAAACCCCTGATCGACAATCTTTCGACTGGAATAATAATCCGCCAGATATTTCCGGTAATTAATGTAATCAAAGATGTCGGGCATTTTTAATGTCGCCATGTTATAAACATACACAATGATTCTAAGTTAGTCAATACAATCAAGTCCTATTTATTGTAGGACGTTTAAAAAAAAAGGCTATTTTGAATTTGGTTTCCCAAGCATAGTATATGTTTCGGCAAAATAGTTGTCTGTGACGGCCGTCACACTTTATAAAATTTATCCAATTACATGTCCATAATATACCAACTTAAAGCAGTCGAAGGTACAATCAAATACAAAAAGTGTTTCCCTACAGAGAACACCGGAAGTCAAGAGGTTATATTAGGTGAAAGGAATCTGCCCAAGGGCTTGCTGGGACGTTGTATCGCGATGAAATTCAATGAGTAACAAGGCTATAGAACTTTCTTCAAATACCGTGCCGTATGAGAATTAGGTGATTTTATAATAATTTTTTCCGGAACTCCTTGGGCCACGATCCGGCCGCCGCCTTCACCGCCCTCGGGACCAAGGTCGATGATCCAGTCGGCCTGGGCAATCATGTCTAAATTATGCTCAATGACCACAACGGTATTCCCGGAGCAGACCAATTGCTGAATTATTGCTATCAGCTTGGAAACGTCCGCCATATGAAGACCTATGGTCGGTTCATCAAGAATGTAAAGACATTTTTGACTACAGGCGGGGGCCTCGCTATTTTTAAGGCGTGCAGGGCGCGGCGCGGCGGTTGCGAGCTCGGCCACAAGCTTGATGCGCTGGGCCTCGCCGCCGCTAAGCGTCGGGCTCTGCTGGCCCAAGCTCAGATAGCCGAGTCCAATGTCTTCCATGAGTTTTAACGGTCTTTGTATGGACGCATGGGCGGCAAAGAAGTCCACGGCATCGGAGACGCTCATGCGTAATACATCGGCGATCGATTTCCCTTTAAATAAAACGGTCAGCGTTTCGGGCGAAAACCGCGCGCCCCCGCAAACGTCGCAGGCAACGGTGACATCGGGCAGAAAACTCATTTCGATTTTTTTAATTCCCTGTCCCTCGCAAGCCGGGCAGCGTCCGGCCGCGACATTGAATGAAAAACGGCTTGGTGAGTATGCGCGGACGGCGGCTTCCGGCGTCCGGCTGAATAGTTTACGAACGTCGTCCCAAATGCCGATATAGGTTGCCGGACAGGAACGGGGCGTTTTCCCGATGGGGCGCTGGTCGACCTCCAATATACGCCCAATCGAGTCAAGGCCCTCTACTGATTCGCATCCATGAAATTTTCCCCGAGTTCTCGAAGCTTTTCCCTTGGTTTTCTTCCGGTTTGCAATCATGCGCTGCGCGTTTTGAAACAAGATATCACGTACAAGCGTGCTTTTTCCACTGCCGCTGACCCCGGTTACGCATATAAAAAGTCCCAAAGGAAAAACAATATCGATATTTTTTAGATTATGGAAAAAAGCTTTTTTAATTTTAACGGTGCAACCGCGTTTTTGAGGACGCCTTAGGTAATTTGGGCAATGAGCAGGGGATTTTAAAAGTGTTCCAGTAACGGACCTGGGGTTTTGCATTATATTCTTAATCGTTCCTTCGGCGATCAACTCTCCGCCGTTTTTACCGCCGCCGGGGCCAAGGTCAATGATATGATCGGCTTGCCTGATCGTGGCTTCGTCGTGTTCAACCACCACGATCGTATTGCCTTTGTCCTTGAGGTCCCTTAAGGTCTTCAGAAGCATATCATTGTCGCGCGCGTGAAGTCCGATGGTCGGTTCGTCAAGAACATAGCAAACGCCCCTGAGCGAGGAACCCATCTGGGCGGCGATACGGATGCGCTGGGCCTCGCCCCCGGAAAGCGACGGGGCCGAGCGGTCGAGGGTCAAATAGCCGAGTCCGACTTTTTTTAAAAAATCCAAGCGGGACAAAAGCTCGGCGACAATATCGCGCGAAATCAGTCGCTGCCGGTCGCCTTTCCAGGTCATTGCCTTGAATTTATCCACGGCCTTTTCAATCGAAAGAAGGGAATACTCCGTGATCGACAAGCCGAGCAGTTTGACCGCAAGCGCCTCCGGACGCAGACGGGCGCCGCTGCAGGCCGGACAAAGCCGTTCCTCGCCTTCCCACCAATCGTTCCACCAAATTTCCTCGCCCGTTTGCTGCTGGTCGAACCCCGTCATTGCAAGCCCCGTCCCGAAACACTCTTCGCACCATCCGTGCTTTGAATTGAATGAAAAAAGCCTCGGATCGAGTTCCTCGAAACTGCGATGACAGCGGGGGCATGAATTGACGGTAGAGAAAATTGACCGTTGACCCGACGATTCAACATAGGCGGTCGACTTACCTAAATCCAAGGCCCTTTCGAGCATATCGCGTAGTTTGTTTTCACTACCGCGCGCTACCGTGCAAACGCCGATAAGCGCGTCGATGGAATGCTCCTTGAATCTGTCCAACCGGGGCCACGGATCGACGAGGCATGGTTTCCCGTCGACGATAAGCTCGGAAAACCCTTTGTTCCGCGCCCACGAGGCGAGGTCGCCGTAGGTCCCCTTTCTCTTGACGACCAAAGGCGCGAGGACGTCGACCGATTTTCCGGTGTGCATTTTCATGACTTTCGCGACGATGCTTTCCTTGGTTTGCGGCTCGATGGGAATATCGCAGTCCGGGCAGCGCCGTATGCCGAGTTTGACAAATAATAACCTGAGGAAGTGATAAATTTCAGTCACCGTGGCAACCGTACTTTTCCTGCCTCCACGGCTGGTGCGCTGCTCGATGGCGACCGTGGGCGGTACGCCCGAAATACCGTCGATGTCGGGCCGCGACGCGGGTTGGATGAATTGCCGCGCAAAGGCGTTGAGCGACTCCAAATAGCGCCGCTGGCCTTCGGCGAAGAGGATATCGAACGCAATAGTGCTCTTGCCGCTTCCGCTGACCCCGGTCAGCACCGTGAATTTATCGCGGGGAATGTGGACTGAAATGTTCCTTAAATTATGCTCGCGCGCATGGCGAATAAAAATGTCGGGAAAACCCTCTCCGATCGCCGAGGCTTCGGGTTTTTCCTCGACAAACGCGGGCAAAGCCGTTTGTCTACCGTATTTTTCAAGCGCCAGCGCATAAGCTTTGAGCGCCGATCCGGTCAAGGTGTTTGCGCTCTTAATGCAATCGGCCGGCGTTCCCGTAAAAACGATTTCCCCTCCGGCTTCGCCTCCTTCCGGCCCCATGTCGATAAGCCAGTCGGCCGAGGCAATAACGTCGAGGTTGTGCTCGATGACAACAACCGAATGTCCGCGTCCGACGAGACTGCGCAAGGCGTCGAGAAGGGTATGGATATCATCGAAGTGCAGCCCCGTTGTCGGTTCATCGAAAAAGAACAATGTGCCGCACGGACCTTTATTTTCTTTTTCAGCAAGATGGCCCGCGAGCTTGAGCCGCTGCGCTTCACCTCCCGAAAGGGTCGGCAACGGCTGGCCAAGACGCATATATGATAAGCCGACGGCCTTGAGCGGCGCGAGGCTTCGAATGATAACGGGACGGTCGGAAAAAAACAAGCATGCCTCGTCAACGGTCATGTCGAGGACGTCGGCAATTGATTTTGAGGAACCCGGGGCGGCGCCGTCGTTTTGGGCGGAAGTTTCAATGGTCACTTCCAGAAGTTCCGGTTTGAAACGTCGGCCGTCGCAATCCGGACAACGTATGAACACGTCGGACAGAAACTGCATTTCCACGTGTTCGAACCCATTGCCTCCGCAGGTAGGGCACCGTCCGTTTCCTGAATTGAAACTGAACGATCCGGCAGTATAACCGCGCTCTTTTGCCAGGGGTTGAGCGCTGAAAAGATCGCGGATGGCATTGAACGCGCCGATATAGCTGATGGGGTTCGAACGCGTCGTTTTTCCAACGGGCGATTGGTCCACTAAAACGACGTCGTCCACGAGTTCGTGGCCGATGATCGCGTCGAATTTGCCCGGCGACTCGGCAGGCCTCGATTTAAGCCGCCTCAGGCCGTAATAACATATGTTTTGGACCAGCGTGGATTTTCCCGAACCGCTGACGCCCGTGATGCAAACCAACCGGTTAAGAGGGATTTTAACGTCGATCCGTTTCAAATTATTTTCGGCGGCGCCCCTGATTTCGAGAAAACGAGTTGTAGTGTTCACGGCAATGGTTTCCACTGAAGGCGCTACCCGCAGGCGACCGTTTAAATAGCGGGCGGTCAGCGAACCGGGGGAGCTGAGTAACCGTGAAAACGGGCCCATGAAAACGATGTCGCCCCCTTTTTCTCCGGGACCCGGCCCCATGTCGATCACGCAATCGGCCGCTCGAATGACTTCCGGATCGTGCTCGACCACCACGAGAGTGTTTCCCGCGTCGCGCAACCGGTGCAACACCGAAATGAGGCGGCCGATGTCGCGGGAATGGAGTCCGATGCTGGGCTCGTCGAGCACGAAAAGCGCATTGACCAGTGAAGTTCCCAGCGCGGTGGTCAAATTGATCCGCTGGACCTCTCCTCCGGAAAGCGTCCGCGATTGGCGGTCTAAAGTCAGATAGTTAAGCCCTACGTCGGCGCAAAAGCGAAGTCGCGTTACGATTTCGCCAAGCAGGCCTTCGGCTGCTTTGTCAAGCGGCTTGGGAAGCGAAAGGCCTGTAAAAAAGCCGAGGCATTGTCCGATGGGAAGCAGCATGACGTCGTGCATGGACAAAGGCGCTAGTTCCCCGAGCTTCCATAAAAGCGCCTCGGGCCTGAGCCGGGCGCCTTTACAGGTAGGACATTGCGCATACGAACGATAGCGTGAAAGCAGGACCCGGATATGCATACGGTAACTCCTGGACTCAAGCCACGCGAAAAAACCGCGTATGCCGTACCACTTGCCGTCTTCCCATCGACCGTCGCCGTCGATGACCCAGGCCCGGTGGCCTTCGGAAAGGTCTTTCCACGGGACCGTGAGGGGCACGCCGCGGCGTTTCGCGAACCGCGTCATGTCGTCTTGACATTCCTGATAGCTCGCCGTCTGCCAGGGTCTGATCGCACCCTGGGCGAGGGATTTTCCATGGTCGGGAATCACCAACTCAAAATTAATGCCGATGGTACGGCCGAACCCGCGGCAGGTTTCGCAGGCGCCGATGGGGGAGTTGAAAGAAAACAGATTGGGAGTCGGATCTTTGTAGCGGATATTGCAGTTTGGGCAAAAAAGTTCCGACGAAAACCGCTCGTGGGCCCGGACCGCTCCATCGACCCTTAACCAGTGAACGGTTGCGGTCCCATGACCGTATTTAAGCGCCGCTTCTAGGTCCTCCACTATCCGGCCGCGATTTTTCAACGATACTTCAACCTGGTCCTGCACCACTTCAACGGCCGAATCGGTCCTGCTCAAAACACGAGTATAACCGAGCGCGGCCAAATATCCATCGACTTCGTCATTAGAAAAATTGGATGGAATTGAAACGGAAAAGGTGATTTTCGCGAGAAGGCCGCCTTTACCGAACTCGCTCGTGAGCAGGGTCTCGAATATGCCGTCGGCGCTCGTGCGGGAGATGGGCCGCGCGCATCCGGAGCAGTAGAGCTTTGCGGCGCGGGCGAACAAAAGCTTGATATGATCGTTGAGTTCGGTCATGGTGCCTACCGTCGAGCGCGAAGTCCTGACGGGGTTGGTTTGGTCGATGGCGATTGCAGGCGGGACCCCTTCGATACGCCCGACGCGGGGCCTGTCCATTCTGTCAAGAAACTGGCGCGCATACGAGGAAAACGTTTCCACGTAGCGACGCTGGCCTTCGGCGTACAACGTATCGAAGGCAAGCGACGATTTGCCGCTGCCGCTTACTCCCGTGATTACGGTCAATTTGTTTAAAGGTACTTTAAGGCTTATGCCTTTAAGGTTATGTTGCCGGGCGTCTTCGATGGTAATGTAGTCGTTGGGCATGAAAAGAACTCTTTTTAATGATTAAATGTGTACACGGAAAATTCGTTCTCCTTTCCCCCTCACGGGGGAAAGGAGACAAAGGATAGGGGTCGCCTTGCTTCATGCAAAAAGCCCCGCGTCCCTGTATTAAAAGGCGTCGCGGGGCTTTTCACACCGATAATACGCGTTTAAGCGCCTATTTTTTCTTTAAAACCTTCTTTGCCGGTTTTGCGGGAGGAGGCGGCGTACCGGGTTTTGCCGGGGCCGGCGGCACATCCTTCAAACTATTGAGCGTTAGTCCCATGCTGGTTACATTGTAATCATAGGCAAGAAAAACGGCTTTGGTATTATCGGGGGTTTTCGCCCAAAACTGATTGGCGGAAGTTTTCTTTTTCCCGAAAATAACCGATTTCGTTTCCCCGTTTTGCAGAGTTGCCGTCACCACGAGCTCAGGTTTTGAAAAACCCATGCTGTCGCTTGAAAGGGCCGCGTCCGTTTCAAAATCGGCGGCTTGCAACCGCGACATGGTATTCAGCGCGTCTTCCACTTTGTCTTTCTTTATTTTGACTTTTTCGGGACCTTCAAGCGTCCACCCTTCCTTGATCGACGTATCGGTCGGCGAGGCCGAAACGTGCGTAAGCTCGACCGTGCCGCTGTCTTTTTTGGCAATCTGGAGTTTTTTAACGAAGGTCTTGTCGAATTTTACGATGGTTTTGTCTTTCCATTTTTTAGGATCGCCGAAGAAAGCGTTGTGCACGCTTCCGCCCACGAGATAAACGTCGTTGGACCCTTTTTCCCGGATAAAATTCTGGTCCCAATTCGCGCCGTTTTTGCCGATATAAAAAGCCCCGATGGCTTTGCCTTTATCGCCGAGGAGCTCCACCAAAACGCCTTTGGCGCTATCGACTTCAAGCTCGGACTGCTTTTGCGGGTTCTGGGAAATCAAGTCTTCCTTTTTAAGACTTTTGATTTTTTCGATGGCTGTTTGAATGATCGCGCTATCGGCGGGGTAATCGTCGGACTTGACGGCCCCGGCAGGTTGCCCGGCCGGAGCGGGCTGCGTTAAGGGAGAAGCGGGGACCGCGGCAACGGAAGATGCGGCCTGAGTTCCCTCAACCACCCAGTTCGTGCCTTTACGGGCGAGCTTGGCGATTTGGTTCGATTCGGTCACGACGATTTCGGAACACGCGGCGTCGGAAAAATCGGGAAATAAAACCAAAGATTTTTCGGACGGCTTTTGGTTCTGCAATTGATTGGCGATAACAATGATTCCGACCAATACGATAAGTACAATCGCCAGTAAGGACAAATTTTTGATCTTCATGATTTCTTCTCCTCCGTTTTTTCAACAGTTGCGGGCGAAGCGACGTTCTCCCTGCGTTTGAAGAAAATAAAAAGGCCGATGGCAATTACGCAAAAAGGCATCAGCAAAAGGTTCGTATAACGAACGACGTTCGTCAACGAAGAGCCTTCCTTCAGCTCGTCTTTTCTGATGGACCGGTCGGTCATGGCGCGGGAACGAATATCGATCAAATTGTCGTCTGACGAAAGCCAATCCACCACGTTTTGGATCCAGGCCGTATTTCCAGGCATGCTGAACTTGGAGCTCAGAAATTCCGCGTTTGCCGCAACGACAAGATGCCGCAGCGGGCTGCTTGTGGCGATTTCACGATTTTGGTCCGCGGCGCTTGCGGCCGTTCTACTCAGCGAATCTTTTTTCGCGGTGTCGGCCTCGTTTATAGGAGGCACTTTTTTACCGGCGAAAAAGCTCTTAAACGTCCCTGAAAGGTAAACCATGAGATTGCTTTGCTTGAAACCTTCGGCCGGAGCGGCCCATTTTTGCTGGGGATTGAGGTCGAAATTGCCCGTAACGGTCCAGCTTTTCTTCGATGACTTGATAAGCGCCGATCCCACGACCCCCGACGAATCGGTTTTCTTAGAAGGCTTTTTGGCGAGGGAGTCGCGGTTGGGAACGGTCATGGTAATGGAACTCGTCCAGGGAAGCACCATTTCCGAAAGCGACGAGACCGCAGGGACGCTTTGGTTCAGGCCTTCGGGGAGCACCTTGACAAAGTATGGATAATTGACCGCGACGTTCATCTGGAACGGGCCTACCTGCTGGGGAATCTGGACTTGCCCGCAGGAGGCGTCGAGGACCATGTTGTGCTCGACCTTGGCGCCGTAAAATTCAAGGAGCCGCATGATGCCGGGGTCCTGGGGCATCGCGAAAACGCCGTATTGCGTGAAATTGGTTTTCTCCGCTTCAACCAAGGCGATCAGGTTTCCGCCTTTCATGAAAAACTGGTCGATTTCGAAAAGGCTCCGGTTCGAAAAATCAATGCCGCCCGGCACGATAAGGGTCTTGATGTCCGAACTGATCGGCTGTCCCTTATTGACTTCCACGGTCTGAACGTCGTAATTCTTTTGGAGGTTTTCAAAAATGGGTTTGTATTTCGTCTGAAAATCTTCGGGGGCGTTTTGTTGCCGGTACTGCGGGGGAACGGTGGGAAGCGTGTCGGTTTTAAGAACGGCTATTTTCGGCGCCGTTTTTCGGTACACCTTCATAATGGCCTGCGTGAGGTCATATTCAAGGTTCGTCAGGTTCTGCACGACGGGCATGACTTCCTTTTTATCGGCATATTGCACGATGATGCCCATGAACCCGTTAATGACCTGGGCCTTGTCTTTCTCGTAGGTCTGCATTTGTATTTCCGGAACGCCCAGCTCCTGGATTTTACGTTTTTCCGTTTCGCTCGACGAAGGGTCTTCCCACGTAATATGCAGGTTTTTGCCCGCGTAGGCCTTGTATTCCGAAAGAATGTCCTTGACGTCGGACTGTAGCGTTTTCACGTTGGGCGGAAGGTTCTTGGAAAAACAAACCCTGATGTTGACGATATCGTCGAGCTTTTTAAGGGTTTTTTTGGTCGCCGCCGAAACGCTGTAGATCTTTTTCTCCGTCAGATCCAGCCGCGTAAAGAACATCGACATGACGTAATTGAAAACGGCGACAAACCCGAAAATGATTATAATGTAAATAATCAGTTGCGAACGGTTGTTTATTTTTTTGGATTCCATAAGTAATTACTCCCACTTCCTGCTGCTGATGGAGCAGACGTTCAAGAAAAGAAAGAAGCCGATGACCGACAAGTAATAGATTATGTCCCTGCTGTCGATGACGCCGCGTCCGATGCTGTCGAAATGGCTGCTGAGCCCGACATAGGTAAATAGCGGCACCAGCACCGACGGAAGCACCATGGTGACGAAAGGATGCCCCATGATAAAGAGCACGAACGTGAAGACCACGCCGAGAATAAATGCCACGATTTGATTTTCGGTAAGCGACGAAACCCACAATCCGATTGCCAGGTACGCCGCGCCCATGAGGACCGCGCCGATATATTGGCCCACGATCTGCCCTACGTCCGGATGGCCGATGATGGCGATTGAGATCGGAATGGTAAGCGACAACAGAAGCACGATAATGAGCAGCCCAAGGCTGGCGAGGAATTTACCGATCACCACTTCAAGGTCCGTGACCGGCCATGTGAGCAAGAGCTCCAGGGTTTTCATCTTTTTTTCTTCGGCCCAGCAGCGCATGGTTATCGCGGGCACGAAAAACAGGAAAATCCAGGGTAGCAGTCCGAAATAGGCGCGCATATCCGCCTGGTTAACGATAAAAAAGCCCTGGAAGAACAAAAAGGTCGTAACAATGAGAAACACGGTGATGAAAATGTAGGCTATGGGGGAAAGGAAGTAGGCCTTGAATTCCCTTTTAAAAATAGATAAAATGTTTTGCATTATTGACCCCTTGTAAGTTGTGTGAAGACGTCTTCCAAACTCGCCGACTCGCGCTTGAGTTCGGCCAGACTCCAGCCGTTTTCAAACACGCATTTATATATTTTTTCGCCAATGTCCTGATTGTCTTTAGCGATGGCGACCGCGTCGACCCATTCGCCCGATTGAACGGCCTGGACCCGGTTTACGCCTTCGATGGCTTTAAGCTTCGATTCCACGGAAGCTTTGTCGGCCTTAAGCCGTAAAACATAGCGGTTTTCCTTGTTCATCTTTGCCGTGAGTTCTTCCGCCGTGCCCGCCGCGACGATCGCGCCTTGGTTGATGATAAGTATGTGGTTACAGGTGGCCGAAACTTCCGAAAGAATATGTGAACAATAAATGACGGTTTTTTCTTTGCCCATGTTTTTAATGAGCTGACGGATTTCAATGATCTGGTTCGGGTCCAATCCTGACGTCGGCTCGTCGAGGATGAGCAGTTGCGGGTCGTGGAGCATGGCTTGCGCCAGACCGACGCGCTGCCGATACCCTTTTGACAGGTTGCCGATTTGACGGCCGGCCATTTTTGTCAGCCCGCAAACCTGGAACATATCGTCGATGCGGGAACTGAGTTTGCCGCCGCGAAGCCCTCGGATTTCGCCCGTGAATTGGAGATATTCCTTAACGAGCATGTCGTTATAGAGCGGCGTGCTTTCGGGAAGATAGCCGATCTTTTTCCTGACTTCCAAATCCTGGTCGACCGTATCAAGCCCGTTTACCTTGACCGTGCCGCTCGAAGCGGGAATAAAACAGGTGATAATACGCATCGTCGTTGTTTTGCCGGCGCCATTAGGCCCCAGAAAACCAAGGATCTCACCCTTGTTGACCTCAAAACTCAGGTTTTTTACCGCATGGACTTCCCCGAATTTTTTATTGAGGTCCTTTACTTCCAACATGACCGTACCGTTTGTAGGACTCATAATTGTACCACCATGGAAAAGTGCGTTAATGAAACAGTTCCGTTAAAATAAGTAATCGGTTTAAAAAAACAGAGCCAATAAAATGGTATTGTGAAAGGGTCAATGTCAATGCACATAACGTAATTTAACGATTTTGAAGCAATATTACGTAGGGGAGACAAAAATATTGTTGAAAAAAAATTATAACCGGAAACACCCTTGTCTCATCCCCAGCCCTTCTTATTATTATGGAGAAGGGCTGGGGATGAGGTTTTTCTCCGAGGTATTTTAAGGAAAGGACAGGAAATTAATCCGCCTTTTTTTTCGTCTCCTGGATTTGAATGCGGATGTCCTGACAACACTTTTTAATGTTCTGGAGACATTTGCGGGCCCGGGTCCCGGCGGATTTATTTCCGCGCTCGAATTTCTCGATTTCAATTTTGAGCGTGTCGATTTCATCCAATAATTTTTGAAGGTCCATGACGAACTCCTTGCAAAAAGGTTTTAATAATCGGTGTCAATATCGTATGATACAGTACCTAAAATGTAATGTGCATCAGGCCGGCGCACTATTTTTTTTAAGAATTATTTGACGGACATGTCATAGAGAAAATAGGAACCTGAGGGCGTTGCCGCGTTTTTAAGGAAAGGAATTTTATCGAAAATTTCCTCGGTCAGCATTTTTTTCCAAAAGGGTTCGGGCTTTTTCTTTTCGACGGGATTGGATTTTTCGGAAACTCCGACATAGGCTTTCAGATAGTCCAGGGCGTCTTCATACCCTCCGAGCGTGTCGACAAGCCCCACGGACAGTGCTTGCCGTCCGGTAAATATCCTTCCGTCGGCCAGAGGGACAAGCGAGTCGACGTCGATGGAACGCGCCCGGCTTACGTCCTCGATGAATTGCAGGTGAACGTCGTGGATCATGGCTTGCAGATACGCCCGCTCCTTAGGGGTCATTTCACGGTGCGGACTGCCCACGTCTTTGAGTTCGCCCGCCTTAATTACTTCCATGTCAACACCAATCTTGCTCAGGAGTTTATAATAATGCGGAAAGCTCATGATCGCGCCGATGCTGCCGGTTATCGTGCCCGGATTGGCGAAAATCTTGAAAGCGGGCGAGGCTATGTAATACCCGCCCGACGCGGCAAGGTTGCCCATGCTTACCACGAGGGGCTTATTGATTTCGCGGAATTTCATGACTTCTTCGAAAATTTCCTGCGATGGGGCCACGGCCCCGCCCGGCGAGTCGATCCTAAGCAGCACGCCGGATACGGCGTCGTCCTCACGAAGATCGCGCAATTGCTTGACATAGTCTTCGGAGGAATAAATCACGTCGATTACTTGTACCAGACCGACCTTGTGCGATGAGAGAGGGTACAATTTCGATTGACCGGTCCTGGAATTGACGGCCAGCAGCAAAAGTCCTAGAATGATGGGTGCACCGAGAATGGCGCCGACCGAAATTTTCTGGCCTTTGATCACAGCGCCTCCGCCACGGTATGCTTGTCGCCTGCCGATGGTCCAAGCGCGGAATTTTTTGGCGCGGTTATCATGGCCGGAGCGGCTTGTTTTTTGCGTGGAACGGGGTTGGGGGCAAGCTGCGGGCCCTGGGCGCTTACGCCGGCCGGTTTGTAAATCGTTACGACCATTCCGGCCCGAAGGCTTTTATCGCTTGCAAGGTGGTTCCATTTGCAAAGATCGTCTTTGTCGACCCTAAAAATTTGGGCAAGGCCCCAAAGACAATCGCCCGACCGCACTTTATATTTGATGACGCGCAGCCCTGAAACGTCGATTTCCGTATAATGCTTGGCGCGGACGGGCGCCTGCCGGATAATCGGACCGTGGGAACCGCCGCCGGCGGCGGCGAGCGGGAGCGAAATTTCCTGTCCGGCGGCAAGCCTGACGTTTTTGCTGAAATTGTTAAGGGACAGCAATGCTTCGAGCGGGACGCCGAAGCGGCGCGCGACGGTCCGAAGGTTCTCTCCCGATCGGATCCGGTAGGGCGTCCAGGACACCGCGAAGTCGGCGACGGCGGGGCCGCATACGACAAGGAACTTCTCTTTGAGGCCCTTGGGAAGGTAAAGCGTCACGTGCTGCTTTACAGGGTGCGTGCACCAATGTAAAATGTGCGGATTGATTTTACGGAGTTCTTCGGAGGAAACATGCAGGCTGTCGGCCAGGGTCAATAAATTGATGCAGTCGTTGACGTCGACGGTGTCGAGGTCGAAGGTGTCGGAGGCGTTTGGGGAAAAGCCGAAACATTGGGGGTTTTTTGCGATGATGAGCGCGGCGATGAATTCAGGGACGTAATTTTTGGTTTCGCGGGGGACCCGAAGATGCCAGAAATTTTTTGCCGTCGCCCTGCTTAAGGCGTTTGAAATGCCGTTTTCTCCGTAATTATAGGCCGCCAGCGCAATGTGCCAGTCGCCGAACTGCGCATACAATTTTTTTAAATAGCTGATGGCGCCTTTGGTGGACTTGATAAAGTCCCTGCGTTCGTCGATCCAACCGTCCTTGCGCATGCCGTAACGGGAACCCGTTGAGGCCATGAATTGCCACATTCCGGCCGCATGGGCCCGTGAATAGGCCATGGGGTTGAAGCCGCTTTCTATGAGCGGCAGATACGCAAGGTCGGAAGGCAGTCCGCTGTCGGCGAACATTTTTTTTATCATCGGAACATAGTAATACGCTTGCGTGATCCATCGGTCGAGCGGGCCCTTCCGTCCGCGGCTCATGAAATAAAGCGCTTTGTAAACCCGGTCGTTGAGCGCCATGGGAAAGTTGTAGGTCGTTTTTTTCTGGCTCAGGATTTTTTGCAAAAGCAGGCTGTCGGACGCCGGTACTCTTATTGAGTCAAGCGACAACGCGAGCTGCCCTTGCATGGCGGCTACCGAAATTTCCTCAGGAAGGCTGTCGTTAAACCGGGAAGGCATGAGTTGGGAATATGTCCGGGCGATTTCTTTGTAGTAACGATCATAATAGTCTTCGGATTCGGCCCAGCCGCTATCGCCTGACTGGATGATTTTAAGGTCTACGAGCGCTTCCTTAAGCAGCATGTGCGCCGCTTCAAAGTCTTGATGCGTACAGGCGAACTGGGCACCATTAATGAGCGAATCGATGTCCGCATCGTCGATAATGACGGCAATTTGCGCGCTGTCGTTTTCTTCGGAGCGCGGTGGGTGGGCAGTTGGACCGTTGGTGACTATGACCGCAAGCGATGGCTCTTTGGTCAAGTTCGATCGCGATGCGCATCCGGAAAACAGTATGGTCCCAAAAGCGGCGGTACAGAGTAAGGCTAAAAACCGTTTGATTTTCATGGTATTTCCAACAAAAATAATTGGTACTTCCAAGCGCAAGGACAAAATTTTCCTTGGGCTTGAAAAAACCGTCAAGCCGACTTATAGTACATTATAACAAGGTTCCAAAGAAAAAGACAATACTAAAATTAACGGGATTTGGCGAGCGCCAAAGTTTCCCCGTGACGGGATTGATGTGAGGGAGCAAGATGCAAAATTTCGCTTATCAACATAAAGCCGCGTTTGGAACGGCATTCGGAAATCGCTTCGCGGATATGCAGTTCAACGCTCTTTATTCTTGAACCGCAATAATTTACAAACATCCTGGTCTTCTGCGGACAGGCGTCATAATGCGGACATTGCGAGCAGGAAATTTTTAACAGTTGCATTTGCACCTCCCTTTAAGAAAGGATGGGGGCCTTTATACTAAGTATAATCAACAATAGGTTGTATGTCAAGAGTTAAATAGACTCAATAGGTTGTGATATTGGTATCTTATTGAATGGTAAAATGTTAGAAGGATCGTTATTTTTAAGTATTTAATTTTAGGCTCAAAAATTATATTTTAAAGCGCTGTTTCCTCCTTTTAGCGAACGGAGCGTGGTGTTATGGAAAAGAATTCTTATGCCTTTTTAGAGAAATTCATGAAAACGCACACTCCCTCGGGCTTTGAATCGGAGGGACAATTGCTATGGAAAGAGCGCACCAGGGCATTCGCTGAAAAGGTCGATTCCGACGTTCATGGAAACATGATCGCATGCCTTAATCGGGCCGCGCCCACGCGCATCATGCTTGCCGGGCATTGCGACGAAATCGGCTTCATGGCAACGCATATTTCCGACGAGGGCTTCATCCATTTCGCGGCAATCGGCGGCGTTGACGCGGCCGTGCTTCCGGGGAAAGCGGTGCTTTTTTTAGGCAAGGACAAAATACACGGCATCATCGGCAAAAGGCCGATCCATATGGTTGACAAAGAAGACCGCAAGAAAGTCACGGATTTAAAGGACCTGGTCATCGACATCGGGTCCAAAAGCAAGGCGGAAACCGAAAAGTATATTTCGGTCGGCGCGCCTGCATGTATTCTATCGAATTTCATGCCGCTGCTCAACGATTTTATCACCTCAAAGGCCTGGGACGACAAGGTCGGCGCGTTCGTCGTGTCGGAAGTCATGCGGATACTCTGCGACAAAAAGAAACACCTTAACGTCGCGGTATTCGGCGTATCGACGGTGCAGGAGGAAATCGGGTCGCGCGGCGCGCGCACGTCGTGCTTCGGCATAGAGCCCCACGCCGGGATCGCCATCGACGTCGGTTTCGCGACCGACGTGCCGGGCGACGACAAGAAATCATTCGGTAATGTCAAGCTCGGCAAGGGCCCCATTCTTCACCGGGGCGCCAATATCAATATTCCCCTGGGAAAAATTTTCGAGGCGGCCGCGAAAAAGGCGGCCATTCCCGTCCAATGGACCGCGGAGCCGGGCGCAACGGCCACCGACGCCGATGTGCTCCAGATAAGCCGCAGCGGCATCGCGGCGTCTTTGGTTTCCATACCGTCGCGGTATATGCATACTCCCGTTGAAATGTGTTGCCTGTCGGACATCGAGAACACCGCGAAGCTCGTTGCCGAAGTGATCTTGTCCCTCCCTAAAACGCCAAATTTCATGCCGTATTAAAAAACGATACTTCATGAAATTCATCGCCGACTTTCACATCCATTCCCGGTATTCCCGCGCCACGAGCAAGGACTGTTGCCCTGAAAAGCTGGATGCGGGAGCGCGCATCAAGGGCATTGACTTGGTGGGAACTGGCGATTTCACGCACCATGCATGGCGAAAGGAATTGACGGAAAAATTACAGCGGGAAGAAGACGGGCTCTATTCCTTAAAGGAGCGGTTTCGGGAAACGACCGCCGCTGACGATAAAAAAGTCCGGTTTGTCATTTCCGGCGAAATAAGCTCGATTTACAAAAAGAACGGAAAAACCCGTAAAGTCCACAACCTTATCGTGCTTCCCGATCTCGATGCGGCCGGGCGGTTAAGCGAAAAGCTCGAAGAAATCGGCAACGTGCATTCCGACGGCCGGCCGATATTGGGTCTCGACAGCAAAATTCTCCTTGAAATGACGCTGGAAACCTGTCCGACCGCGCTTGTTATTCCCGCCCATATCTGGACGCCCCATTTTTCGGTGCTGGGGGCGAATTCCGGTTTCGACCATATCGAAGAATGCTTTGAGGACTTGACAAAGCATATATTCGCCCTGGAAACGGGCCTGTCCTCCGACCCTCCCATGAATTGGCGCTTGTCCGCGCTCGACCGGTTCGCGCTGGTTTCCAATTCCGATTGTCATTCTCCCGGGAATTTGGCGCGAGAAGCGAACATTTTCGACACGACAATGTCGTATGAGTCAATATATACGGCGCTTAAAAACAACGACCGGAAAGCTTTTAAGGGGACCATCGAGTTTTTCCCGGAGGAAGGCAAGTATCATTTCGACGGGCATCGAAACTGTAAAGTGCAATGGGAGCCGTCGAAAACCAGAAAAGCGTCGGGGTTGTGTCCAGTATGCGGAAAAAAACTTACCGTCGGCGTTCTGCACAGGGTCGAGGAGCTTGCCGACCGCCCGGAAAATTACAAGCCGCCCCGCGCCCGCGCCTTCGAGCGCGTGGTCCCGCTTGCGCAGGTATTGGGCGCGTGTGTGGGCACGTCTGCGGCAAGCAAAAAGGTCGCTGAAAAGTATCAAATGATGCTGGGGGCGCTTGGGTCGGAATTGTCGATTCTTCGCGAAGCGTCGATATCCGACATCAAGGCCTGCGCGGGAGATCGTATTGCCGAGGGCATTCGCCGCGTTAGGGCCGGGGAGCTTCGGATAAGCGCCGGGTATGACGGGGAATACGGGGAAGTGAAAATATTTGACAATTCGTAAATTCCGTAATAAAATAAGCTTTAAATATTTGTTTCCGGGAAAGGCGGATGCATGGTCCGACGAATGATTATTGCAGTATTCGTAATTGCACAATGCGCACTATCATATGGAATAATAGATTTTTCTGGAATATTGACACTTTCAACTCCTTCAGGTGCGCGTTCTATTGGGATGGGCGAAGTAGGAACAGCTCTTGCAGATGATGAGGATGTGCTTTATTACAATCCAGCAGGATTAGGCATGCAGAATAACCGCTGGCAACGGGGGGCGGAAACGAACTTTTACGAATCCCCTTTCCCAAATTTTGATCTTCCTAATTTAGGGTATTATCGGTGGGCTGGAGTTTACCAACCCGAGTCAGGAAACTGGGGTGGGTTCGGTTTCAATTTTAGCAAAGTCAATTTCGGAATTATTGATTGGACCAACGATTTGGGATATTTCCTTGGTCTTCCAAGGTCCTATGAATATGTTGCTGGATTATCGTGGGGTTGTAGATTGGCAAAGATAGGCTTAAAAAATCAGTTTTTTGGTGTCTCGGCGAAATATGTCTATTCCGTATTAGATCCTGATTATAATACTGAAAATGCAGGTGCAGGTAAATCACTTGTATTTGATTTTGGATATTTATGGAAATTTATTCCATCAATGAGGTTTGGTTTAAACCTGCAAAATATTGGTTTAGGTCAATCTGTTAGTTACATTTTCCAACCAGGTTTTTATGATCAATATGAAGAAATTCCATTTACTTTAAATCTGGCATTAGCTTATTCAAAAGATTTCATTGCTGATAACGGTGTTACTATAAGTCAAGTAAAAGCGGAAATTCGCACAGACAGAAAAATAGTTAAAAATTATATTGATGGCCCTTCAGACCCCTTCTGGAAGGCCATATCAACCGGTTTTCTCCATGATACCTCAACAACTTTCAGGGACCAACTAGACGAATTCATTGTTCATTTAGGCGCGGAATATACCCTTTTCAATACGTTGTCATTGCGGTCGGGTTTTTTATATGATGATGCTGGAGAGCGTATCGAGAACCATTGGGGATTTGGAATTAAGGCGTTAAATCATTTCCAATGCGATTATTATTGGATTTTTTCCCCGGAGGGATATCTGGGCTGGCTCTTTCATAATCAAGGCAGCAATGGATCTCGAAATTATCAATGGGGAATTAATTTCACCTTCTTTAACATATTCAAATGGACAGACGCGGACCGAACCTGGTGGAAGGCCCATTAAAAATCGTCAGGCCAAGTTTTTTTTATTAATCCTTCTTTAAAATTCCTCAATAGGCACAATTTTCCATTTCCCCCGGAATTTGATGCCTTACAGCATATAAATAATATTCAAAAAACGCTTCAAATATCGTAAACCCATTTGTACGCCCGCCTTCTTAATGTTACGATAAATCAATATGATATGATTGCTTGAAATATCCGCCGTTTTCCAATGGCATATTTGTTGCTCATTATGGCGGCGGCGAACTCCGCACGAATTAGAAAAAGGACCAGCGTTATGAAGTTATCGCTTAAAGAACTCATTATTATTCTGGTGACCCTTACGTTGTCATTTCCCGTCATTTACATTCTGTTGATGCTTGCGACCGGCGGCGCTCGTCTTGAA
>Ga0182027_10000857_pt1 | contig 51572 bp, 50 predicted proteins | sample 712E1DmetaG_FD_121300 | JGI IMG/M metagenome (GOLD analysis project Ga0182027, IMG submission 121300) | Permafrost microbial communities from Stordalen Mire, Sweden - 712E1D metaG (Illumina Assembly) | ecosystem: Environmental > Terrestrial > Soil > Wetlands > Permafrost | place: Sweden...
CGACCTGTTCATCGATCTTGACGCCACCGAGGATCAGCTCGACTTCCCCGTGATCTACACCAATGCCCGCGCGGGCACGGCGCACATGGCTCCCGAGGATTCCTCGACCGACCTGCGGCCGCTGTTCGACGCCATTCTCGAGTACACACCGACGCCATCCGGCGACCCGGCCGCGGTGCTGCAACTGCTGGTGGCCAACCTCGATTACAGCGACTACCTCGGCCGCCTGGCCATCGGCCGCGTCTTCTCGGGCACGCTGCACATCGGGGACGAGGTGGGCATCGCCAAGCTCGACGACACGGTGCAGCGCACCCGCATCACCAAGATGTTCTCCTTCGAGGGGCTGAAGCGCGTGGAGGAAACCATCGGGCGCCCCGGCGACGTGCTGGCGATCGCCGGCGTCGAAGGCATCACTATCGGCGAGACCATCACCAATCCGGACACGCCGGCGCCGCTCGAGCACATCCCCATCGATGAGCCGACCATCGCGATGACGTTCACCATCAACACCTCGCCCTTCTCCGGCCGCGAGGGCACGTTCGTGACTTCGCGCCACCTGCGCGACCGGCTCGATAAGGAGCTGCTGACCAACGTCTCGATTCGCGTGGAGGAGGCCGGCGGGCCGGACGCCTTCAAGGTGATGGGCCGCGGAGAGCTGCAGCTTGCCATCCTGATCGAGATGATGCGGCGCGAGGGCTATGAGCTGATGGTGGGCAACCCGGAGATCCTGACGCGCACCGTGAATGGCGTGTTGCAGGAGCCGGTGGAGCTGCTGGTGATCGATTGCCCGGACCAGTTCATCGGCGTGGTGATGGAGAAGATGGGCGTCCGCAAAGGCAAGATGCTGCGCATGGTGAATCACCACTCCGGCCGCGTGCGCATTGAGTTCGAGGTGCCCACGCGCGGCCTCATCGGCATGCGCAGCGAGCTGCTCACGGACACGCGCGGCACCGCGGTGATGAACTCGCTGTTTCACGGCTACGTGGAGTGGCAGGGCGATATCCCGCGCCGGCCCACGGGCTCGCTGGTGGCCGATCGTGCGGGCCGCTCCACGGCATACGCCATCTACAATCTGCAGGAGCGCGGCGAGATTTTCATCACTCCGGGCACTGAGGTCTACGAGGGCATGATCATCGGCGAGAACGCGCGCGACCGCGACATCGACGTCAACATCGTGAAGGAGAAGAAGCTGACCAACATGCGCGCTTCGACCTCCGACGACGCCATACGCCTGGTGCCGCCGCGCCTGCTGAGCCTTGACCAGGCCATCGAATTCATTCGCAATGACGAATACGTCGAGGTGACGCCGCACTCCATACGGCTGCGCAAGCGGGCGTTGAAGTTCAACGACCGGTAGGGTCCGCTTGCTAACGCGCGCGGTTCGGTATCCGGTACCGGACCTACCCCCTCGAGACCGTTTGCCCCACGCCGGGCGCGCTGGCCTGCTCCTGGACCGCCATGCCGCCGCGCTTCTCGCGCAGCACTTCGCGATAGCTCTCGATCAGCCGGCCGGTGGCCGCGCGGCTGTCCCACGCCACTTCGACCTCGCGCCGCGCGCGCACGGCCATTTCGGCCGCCTGCTCCGGGTGATGGAATAGATCGACGATCCTGGCGGCGAAAGTGGCCGGATCGTCGGCCAGCGCGCACAATTCACCGTCGGTGCGGGTCAGGCCTTCCGCGCCCAGCGTGGTTGAAACGACCGGGATCCCGGTCGCGAAGGCCTCCAGGAGTTTCACTCGGACGCCCGATCCGCTCAGTACCGGACACACAAACAGCGAGTAGCGCCCCAGCGGTTCCCGGGCGTCTTCGACCGGCCCGCGTACCTCGATCGCGGGCGATTGCGGCATGCAGTGCGCGCCCGGCATCTGGGAGCCGACCACCACCAGCCGCGCGGCCGGGCACGCCGCGGTCACGAGCGGAAGCACTTTCTCAGCGAACCAGCCCAGCGCCGCGCGGTTCGGCGTGTGACGGAAGCTGCCCAGGAAGAGCATGGTGAAGGGCTCGCGTTCCGTGGCACGGAAACAGTAGTTCCGCGTGTCGATGCCGGCCCGCAGCCCGGTCTGGATCCGGCTTTCGAGCTGGGGCAGAAACGATGCCAGGTAGTCCTTGTTGTCCCGAGTGCAAACCTGGATGCGATCCATCGAAGGCAGGATTCCCAGCTCATACCGCAGCGTTCGCAAATACTCGAATCCCGCCCTCAAGCGGCCGCGGCCGCGGCCCGCCGCCAAGCCTCGCGCTATGGACTGGAAGTAGATATCATGCTCGAAAAGAACGCTGGCGATTTTGCGGTAGCGGCCCGCGTACTGGGCCATGTGCGTGTACTCGATTTGAACCACGTCGATGTGGCGGGTATACATCTGGCGATGGATGAGCCACTGAAAGTCGTGGTTTGCGAACTCGCGAACCGCGTAAGACTGCCCCGAGCCCAGGTGGGCGGAAGCAGCGGGCCGAACCAGGAACTCGGCGGATGCGCAGAGCGCGGCCAGTTCCTGGTGCTGCTCGATCTGGCAGGGGAGTTCGAGCATCGCAAGCAGGTGGAGCTCCGAGAGCCGGGCCAACTCGCGGACGGTCGCGTTCATGAAGACGCCGCCGCCATGAATCGGCGGTGAGAGCGGGTAGGGGGAGACGAAGAGTATGGACGGCCTCTCAGGGGCGCCGTGGGCCGTCTCCAGCTCGAAGCGATCTCGAAAGTAGCCGCCCAGCGGCCGTAGGAACGCCTCGCTGTCGGAAACCGCAGCCATGCGCCGTGCGCGCCAGCGCGAACCGAGCGCCCGGGGAAGCTGGCGGAAGGCCCGCCAGATGCCGGCAGCGCTGGCCCGCAGGGGCGAGTCGCCGGCCAGCGCGGTGGCCACCGAGCCGGCTAGCGCGAAGGCGAAGTGCGCGGCCAGCTTGCGCCAGTCGTGTATGTTCTTCCAGGCGAAAAGAATGTAGTTCTTCTGGTAGACGGCGTTGATCTGGGCCGGCGTGAAGTGCTTGCCGATGGTGCCGCGGTGCTCGTGGTAGACCGAGCTGGCGGGCTGGTAGAGCACCTGCCATCCGCGCTTCCAGGCCAGGAAGCCCAAGTCGGCGTCCTCCAGGTAGAAGGGCCGCAGCAGGGAATCGAAACCGCCGAGCTCGAGAAACTTGCGCCGGTCGAAGGCGCAGGAACCGCCGCCGCCATAGAAGCACGGGTACAGATCGCGCACGCCGCCGTCGACGCGGTGGCCGAGCTGCAGCGAGCCGTCGCGCCACCGGCCCTCGGTCAGGCCCGTCTCCTCGCGCCTGCGATTCGGATCGCGGAAGAAGATCTGGCAGGAAACCGCGAACACTTTCTCGTTGCGGAAGCCCGCCAGCAGGGGCTCCAGGAAGTCCGGTTCCACGCGCATGTCGTTGTTGAGCAGAACGACGATGCCGTTTTTAGCCGCGCGGACTCCGGCGTTGGCCCCGCCGCCGAACCCAAGGTTGCGGTCGAGCGCCACCAGTTTCACTTCAGGGAAGCGCTCCGTGAGGAAGGCGGCGCTTCCGTCTGTCGAGCCGTTATCGACCACGATGACTTCGTTGCCGGGCCTGCCGCCGAGCGCCGCCAGGACGGAGGGCAGATATTTCTCGAGCAGGTCGCGCCCGTTCCAGTTGGGAATGACGATCGAGGCCGCGGAGGCGTCCGGAAGCGCGTCGGCGGGGGCTTGCCGCTTTCCCGCGATCAGCCAGACCAGGTCGGCGACGGCCAGCGCTGACGCGGCCAAGGCCAGGGCGAGCGGGCACAGGATCAGCAGGAGCAGGTGCAGCAGGAAGCGGAGGAGACCGCGCATGTCACTCGCCGTTCAGTTTGGGTCCGAGTCCGAACCGACTGCCCAGTTTCACCCAACGCGAAGCCTTGGCGCAACCGAGCTGCTCCTGGAGGCGCAACATGCGGACCGTCCGCTCCTCCACCGTCTTCTCGGCTGCGTGGAGCATTTCGAGGCACCGAACCAGGTCTTTGCCTTTGGCGGCGAGCTCGGCTTCGAGGCGCCGGGCCCATCCGGTCTTGGCGTCGTTCTCGGCCTCGATCTGGGCAACCTTGGCGGCGTAGCCCGCAACAGCCCGCTCCAGTTCCTGGGTCTTGAGGTTGCTCTCTTCGAGTTCCGCCTGGAGCTGCTGCCCCCACTTGCTCCTGGAGCAGATCTCTGACTGGAGGCAGTCCAGTGTGGTCTGGGTGCTCGTGCCCATCTGCGAGAGTTGAGCCTCGAGATCGGAGATTCGGGAGAGCGTGGCGGTCTGTTGGTCGGCGAGCGCCACGGAGAGGCTGGCGACACATTCTCCTCGGGCGCGCATTTCCGCTTCGAGATCGGCCACCTTGGCCGCATAGCCCCCGGCCACGACCTGGAGCTCGTCTTGCAGTTGTACGATACGGGCCGAGGCGGCGGCGAGCTTCTGGTCCAGGTCGACGGCCCACGCGTTTTTGGCGTCGCTCTCAGCCTGTAGCTCGAGGATGCGGGCGGCGGCGGCGGCGAGCTTCTGGTCGAGTTCGCGGGCCCACTCGGTCTTGGACCGGTTTTCGCCGTCGAGCGTGGACACCTGGACCTGATAGCCAGTGACGGTTTGTTGGAGCTCGGCGTCGAGTTCCTCGATACGCGTCGCGGCGGCGGCGAGCCTCTCGTCCAGACCGCGGGACCAGCGGTTGGCGGCTTCGAGCGCGGCCTCCTGCTGGCGGAACATCTCCACCAGCTTCTCTTTCTCCTGGCGGAGTCCGTCGACGTCCGTTGCGAGTTTGGCGATATGGACTTCGCGCTCGCGGAGCACATTGGCGGTGGTCGGGACGTAGACGAAGGGCGGCGGAGCGGGGTGAGGCGAAGCGGAACACGCAGCCAGGAAGAAATGGGCGTCGTGAGGGTCGGACGCGCGGTCGGGCTGCTGCAATCCAAGCTGGCCGGGCCCGTTCGAAGATGCCGGTTGAAAGGCGATCCCCTCGACGTGGTTCTGCAGGTACAGGTGGACGTGTGGGAATAGAGCCTCGAGGGCCTGCCGGAACTCGTCGAAGTCGAACTCGTGGGCGTGGAATGGGTTGGGGCCCGACAGGCGGCGGGCCTCGGCGTAGGTGTCCCGGTTCGGCGTGGAGAGCAGGAGCACGCCGTCCGGAGCCAGAACACGGCGGCATTCCAACAGGAAGGCCTGCCAGTCCGCCAGGTGCTCGATTACTTCGAAGGAGACCACCAGGTCGAAGGCGGCGTCCGGCAGGGGCATCGCCGAGCACGAGCCTTCCAGATACCGCACGCCAGCGGCAGCGTAATGCTCTGTGGCGTAGACGATCGCTTCGGGTGCGACGTCGATCCCGGTGACGCTGGCGGCCTCTTCAGCCAAAAGCGCGGAGCCGTAGCCCGCACCGCAACCGGCATCGAGGACGCGTTTGCCGGCGGCCAGGCGCGCCGCGAACGCATAGCGGGCGCGGTGCTCGTTCCAGAGGTCGACATCCACCTGGCCTGGGATGACACGTTCGCCGGTGAACTCAATCAAGGATTCGCCTCCGCTGCAGATGCAGCTCCCGAGAGCTTTGTGTTCAGCTCAATCCGGCACGGGACGTGAGTGTAGCCATAAACCTGCTCCGCGCCCGCGGCCATCTGGACCGTGATGGCGTTGTCCACCCAGTCGCACATGGCGGATGGCTCGAAAACGCCGTCGGCCACGGCCGGGGAGAAGGAGAACGTGGCGGGATACAGTTCCGGCAGATTCATGTGGAAATCGACCGCCAGGATGTGCCCGGCCCGGAGCTCCGGTAATTCGATGCCCTCTCGCGCGGAGTCCGTTCCAGCGAAATCGATCCCCAGGTGATTGCGCACCAGGAAGCCGACGATGGGGCGCCGGATGGCTGAATCGGCGCGAACCGCGATGCGGACGATCAGCCGCGAGGAAGGTTGAAGCTGGGCAACAGGTTCGCCGGTTTCGTCCAGCAAAGCGATGCCGGTGACGCGGGCGCGGCGGTCGCCGAAGCGGTGATCCACGTTGGGCAGGTGATCGATGGGGACCGGGGCGAGGGGAAGGGCCTCGGCTTGATTCAAGGACTTCCGGCCCTCGACGTACGCGGCATCCTTGCGGGCCATGGCTTCGAGGTACTTCGCCACCACGGTTTCCGTGTCGCCGAGCTCGCGTATGCGGCCGTGGTCGAGCCACAGGGTGCGGTCGCCGATGGCGCTGACGTCGGCGATGGCGTGCGAGACGAACAGGATGGTGATCCCCCTGGACCGCAGCTCGTGCACTTTGCGCATGCATTTCTGGCGGAAATACACGTCGCCGACGGAGAGGGCCTCGTCAACCAGCAGGATTTCCGGGTCGGCGTGGATGGCAACGGCAAATGCCAGGCGCACCACCATTCCACTGGAATAGGTCTTCAGGGGGCGGTTCATGAACTCGCCGATTTCGGCGAAGTCCTCAATCTGGGGGAACTTGGAATCGAGTTCGCGGCCTGAGAATCCGGAAATAGCTCCGTTGAGGTAGACGTTGTCGCGGCCCGTGAATTCGGGGTCGAAGCCTGCTCCGAGCTCCAAAAGAGCGGAGACGCGCCCGGATGTGGTCACTGAGCCGGTGGTCGGTTCTAGAATGCCTGCAACGAGTTGCAGGAGGGTGCTTTTCCCCGCGCCATTCTCGCCGATGACGCAAAAGACTTCGCCGCGTTCGACCGCGAAGGAGACATCGCGAAGAGCCCAGAAATCCTGGTGGTAGGAGCGCCGGCGCAAGGAAGCGAGCTCCCGCAGGCGATCACCTGGAGAGGCATAGATGGAGTAGGTTTTCGAAACCGAGTCAAAGGCGAGGGCTTTCACCGAGTGCTCATCAACAATCTAGCGGAGTAGGCAGGTTGTGTCAAACGGCGTGCAGGCGCGCAGAAATAGGAAGGGCGACCGCCTGCTCTTGACTGGCACGGTCCATATCCGACGGTTCGGACATCCGTGACTCTGGCTGCCATACGCCTTGTTGGCGGTGCAAATACCGCGGCGCGCTGGCCGGTTAAGGGCCCAGCAGACGCCTAAGGCAACAGCCAGTCAGCGGAAGAAGCAGGTAGCCGCCCATTTGTGTGGACGTTCTATATAGACTTCCTCCTGTAGAATATGACCTGCTGATTAACTTCCAGCAGATCTCGAGGCTCCCCAAATCGGGGAGTCAGAAGCCAAAACTGCTCGAACCTCGCAGCTTCCGGTTCCAATATGCGCCGAAAAAGAGAGGGTGTCAATAGGTCAAGATTAACGAACAGTAATGAACGGCGCGTTGACAAAGCGGGGTGCGGGTAAAGTACGCTGGGATAGACCCGTTTTGCAAGCGCCGGTGTAGCTCAGGTGGTTAGAGCGTGGGTCTCATAATCCCAAGGTCGCTGGTTCGAGTCCAGCCGCCGGCACCATTCATTCCTCCCCAATGATCAGGGCGTAGATGCGCTGAAGATCGTCCGGGGAATAGTAGGCAATCTCGATGTGACCGCGCTGGTCTGGCTTGCCCGCAATCTTGACGCGGGTGCCCAGGACGCGTTCGAGTTCCTGAACCGCCGCCTTCACATTCGGGTCCAGAGCTTCTTCGACTTCCTTGGGCTCCCTGGTGCTGGTCATCCTCTGCACGAGGTGCTCGACCTGGCGGACGGAGAGGCCTTGGGAGCTGGCCTTCTCGGCGACCTGGCGCTGGAGCTCCTCCGTGGGCAGGCCGAGGATGGCCCGAGCGTGGCCCATGGAGAGGCGGTGCTCGGCGACGAGCGCCTGGATATCGGCGGGAAGCTTCAGGAGGCGGAGCGTATTGGTGATGGAGCTGCGATCCTTGCCGGTGCGGCGGGCGATCTCGTCGTGGCTGAGTTGGAGATCGCGCGCCAGGCGGTCGAAGGCGCGGGCGACTTCGATCGGGTTGAGGTCTTCGCGCTGGATGTTCTCTATGAGGGTGATCTCGAGAAGGCGGTCGTCGGAGACCTCCTGCACGGAAACGGGCACGTCGGCGATTCCGGCGAGGCGAGCGGCACGCCAGCGGCGCTCCCCAGCCACAAGCTGGTAGCGGCCGTCTCTGTGGCGGACCACGAGAGGCTGGATGATGCCGTTAGCTCTAATGGAATCAGCAAGTTCCTGGAGGCGGTCCGGCTGAAATACGGTTCGGGGCTGGAGCGGGTTGGGGTCGATGAGATCGACGGCGATCCGCGTGATGACCTCCGCGGGAGGTGGGGCCGGAGGATGCGCCTGGGCGGGCGCCGCGTCTTTTGCGACGGTGCGGCTGACCAGGAGGGAGGTGAGGCCCCTACCGAGCGCCTTGCGTGGGTTGTCTGTGGCCTTGCTCATTCTCGAGGATCTCCTTGGCGAGCTTAATGTAGCTTTCCGCGCCGCGCGACCGGACGTCATAGAGCAGGATGGGCTTTCCGTAGCTGGGAGCCTCGGCGAGGCGGATGCTGCGGGGGATCACGGTGCGAAATACCTCCTTACCGAAGAACTCCCGGAGGTCGTCCGCCACCTGGCGCGCCAGATTCGTGCGCTCGTCGAACATGGTGAGCAGGATTCCCTCAATCTGTAGGGGGTGCTGGAGGGAATCGCGAAGGCGGTCGATAGTATCCATGAGCTCGGAAACACCCTCGAGGGCGAAGAACTCGCACTGGATCGGAATAAGGACGGAGTCGGCCGCAGCCAGGGCATTGACTGTGAGGAGGTCGAGGGCGGGCGGACAGTCTATCAGGACGAAGTCATAAGAGTCACGGAGGGGCCGGAGGGCTTCTCGCAACCGGAACTCTCGGCGGTCGAGGTCCACGAGCTCGATATTGGCGCCGACGAGGTTCTTGTCGGCAGGGATGATATCGAGTCCCTCGAAGCCGGTCGGCTGGAGGGTGGCGGCGAGGTCCGTGTGTCCGAGGAGGGCATCATAGACGGTCGGCGCGCCGGTGTTCTTCTGGACGCCGAGACCGGTGGTGGTGTTCCCCTGGGGATCGGTGTCGATGACAAGGATGTGTAGGTCGTTCGCGGCCAGGGATGCGCCGAGATTGATGGCGGTCGTGGTTTTGCCGACGCCGCCCTTTTGGTTGGCTATTGCGATTACCCTTCCCAAAGTGGACGCTCCTTGCGTGGAGAGACCAACATGCTATCACGGTTCCACGTGGAACGTCTTGGATAAGGGTGTTCCACGTGGAACATGGCCGACTACAAGCACCCGCCGCAGCCCCCAAGGGAGCAGAATCGGTTCGCGCCACTCGAATGCGCGCTGGCGCACCAGTTCGGCTGCGTCATCCTGACCTATCAGCAATCCGACCGAGAGGCTGGCGCCGCCTTCGATTCCCCGCGCGACCTTGAGCACCTCGGGCCACTTTACCGCCCGCGAGACCACCCAATCGAACGCGCCCTCCACTTCCTCTGCCCGGCGCGCCGCAACGCGAACATTAGGAAGATGCCGCGTGGCCTCGCGCAGAAAAACGGCCTTCCGCTGGTGCGATTCTGCCAGCGTGAACGTGCAGTCCGGGCGCAGGACCGCCATGGGAATCCCAGGAAACCCCGCGCCCGAACCAACATCCAGCACCGAGACGGGCTCTTTTGGAACCTGGAGGCCCAGAAACAGCGACTCGCAGTAGTGGCGCAGCACGGCCTGCTCGATCTCGGTAACCGACGTAAGGTTCAGGGTCTTGTTCCAGCGCAGAAGCAGGTCGTAATGGCGGCCCAGCTCCGAGAGGGTGTCCGAGGACAACTCACAGACGGCAGAGAACTTGCGGGCCAGAATCGCGGGGAAGTCGAGGGCGTCTTTCATGCCGTACGGACACCGGACCCGATAGTCAGATAGACATCCAAAACGGCGACCGCGGCTGGAGTGACACCCGGTATTCGGGAAGCCTGACCCAGCGTCTCGGGCCGCACCCTCTCCAGTTTCTCCGAGATCTCGCGCGACAGCCCGGGTATGCCCCGGAACTCAAAGGCCGCCGGAATCCTGCGGCCTCCAGACTCGCGAAGCCGGACGATCTGCCGATCCTGCTGTGCGATGTAGCCTGCATACTTCAGTTCCGTTTCCAAAGTCTTCAAGACCTCGCGCATCGGCTCCTCGCCAAGCGCCGTCGCCAGCAGGCAACTAAACCTCTCGATACTCGCCTCGGGCCTGCGTAGCCACTCTGCGAGCAACGGACGCTCGCCGGGCCCAAGACCGAAGCCGTCTGCCGGAACCCTGGTGCTTCCCAGCAGCGCGCGCAAGCGCTGCTTTTGGGCCTGTTTCCTCGTAAACAGCGCCCAGCGCTCCTCCGTCACCAAGCCGACCCGCCGGCCGTGAGGCGTCAGGCGCTCGTCGGCGTTGTCGATACGCAGGCGCAGGCGAAACTCAGCGCGCGAAGTGAACATGCGATACGGCTCGTCCGCCCCTTTGGTCACCAGGTCGTCAACCAGAATCCCGACATAGCCCTCTGTGCGCTCGAAAACGACCGGTGGGGTGCCCCTGACGCGGCACGCTGCGTTCATTCCCGCCAGAATCCCCTGAGCCGCGGCCTCTTCATACCCGGACGTTCCGTTGATCTGCCCCGCCAGGAACAGGCCGCCGATCGCCTTGACCTCCAATGAGTGGCTTACCTCCCTGGGGTCAACCGCGTCGTACTCGATTGCATAGCCCGGGCGGATCATCTCGGCGCCTTCAAGGCCAGGGACCGAAGCCACCATGGCGAGCTGCACGTCGATCGGCATGCTGGTGGACATCCCGTTGACGTAGACCTCGTAGGTGTCGAGCCCCTCCGGCTCGAGGAAGATCTGATGCCGGACCTTGTCTGGGAACTTGACAACTTTGTCCTCAATCGAAGGGCAGTAGCGCGGGCCGACGCCTTCGATCTGCCCGCTATAAAGTGGGGAGCGCGGGATCGCATCCCGCAGAATCTGGTGCGTCTTTTCGGTAGTGTAGGCGATGTGACACTCGATCTGGGGACGGTCAATCCCCGGTGTCAGGAACGAAAACGGCGTCGGGTCAGCATCGCCGCGCTGCACCTCGAAGCCGGACCAGTCGATGGTGCGGCCGTCGAGCCGCGGTGGCGTGCCGGTCTTCAGACGGGTCCACCGCAGGCCCAAAGTACGAAGCTGGTCTCCGAGCAGGTTCGAGGGCGCCTCTCCGTTGCGGCCGCAGTGGTAAGTCTTCTCGCCCACGTGGGCAAGCCCGTTCAAGAAAGTGCCGGTGGTCACGACGACGGCGCGGCTCGAAAGGACCCTGCCGTCCTGGAGGAGAACGCCGCGCACCTGCCTGCCGCCCTCCCCCGACTCGATCACAAGCTCCGCCACCTCTGCCTGCAGAATCCGCAGATTCGGCTCGCGCTCCAGAACCTCACGCATGCGGACCCGGTACTGCTTCTTGTCGCACTGGGCGCGCGGCGACCAGACGGCCGGACCACGACTCGTGTTCAGGAGCCGGAACTGGATGCCCACCGCATCGGTCACCTCGCCCATCACTCCGCCGAGGGCGTAGATTTCCCTGACCAGGTGGCCTTTGGCAATGCCGCCCACGGCCGGATTACAGGACATCTGGGCGATCAAGTCCAGATTCATGGTCACCATGGCGGTCTTGAGGCCCGTGCGCGCGCAGGCACGCGCGGCCTCGCAGCCGGCATGCCCGGCGCCAACCACGATCACCTCGTAATGGTTCGTACCGCCCATGGCTTGCATTTCAGCCCAGCTTTTCTTCTATTCTAGGGAAGTGCGCCGCCCGGCGTGGGTGCGGGGCGTTCAATTGGGGAGAGTCAAAGCGTGAAGGTACTGATCATTGGTGGCGGCGGTCGTGAGCATGCAATTGCCTGGCGCCTGGCCCAGAGTCCCTCGGTGACGGCGATCTATGCGACGCCGGGAAACCCCGGCATTGCACGCGTGGCACGCTGCATTTCCGCCCCGGCCAACCCCGACGGATGGCTGCGCGCCGCGGAATCCGTTGAGGCCGACCTGACCGTGGTCGGTCCGGAGGCGCCGCTGGTCGCGGGTGTCGTCGATGCTTTTCGCGCGGCGGGCCGGGCCATTGTGGGGCCCACCAGCCAGGCGGCGCGTCTCGAGGGCAGCAAGATCTTCTCGAAGGAATTCATGATCCGCGCGGGCATCCCTACCGGCGGTTTCGTGCGAGCGGAAACCGAGGCGGAGGCGCTGGCTGCGCTCGACCGCTTCGGCTGCCCCGTGGTCCTCAAGGCCGACGGCCTCGCGGCCGGTAAGGGCGTCGTCATCGCCAATACCCGCGCGGAGGCCGAGGCCGCCGTCCGCGGCCTGCTTTCCGGCGAACTGGTGGGAAAGGCGGGCGCGCGCCTGGTGGTCGAGGAATTCCTGAAGGGAGAAGAGGTCAGCTTCATCGCGCTCAGCGACGGCCGCCACGCTCTCCCGCTCGAGCCGACGCAGGACCACAAGGCGGTGCACGACGGCGATACCGGCCCGAACACCGGGGGCATGGGCGCCTATTGCGACTCACGAATCCTGACGGCCGCGGAGCGTTGTGACATTCTCGACCGCATCATCGCACCGACCATCGAGCGGATGAGCCTCGAAGGCTCCCCGTTCACGGGCTTCCTATATGCCGGGCTGATGATGACCGACAGCGGCCCGAAGGTGCTGGAGTACAACGTGCGGCTGGGCGATCCGGAGACCCAGGCCTTGATGCACTGCGTCGATTCGGACTTCGCCCAGGCGCTCTGGGCGGCCGCTCAAGGAGACCTCGCCGGAGCCGCGCTGGCGTGGCGCGCCGAGCCTTCCGTCTGCGTCGTTATGGCCGCGGCGGGATATCCCGGCACGCCGCGGACCGGGGATGCGATCGGCGGCCTCGACGAAGCCGAGGCTACCGGGGCGACGGTCTTCCAGGCGGGCACGCGCGCGAATGCGGGCGCGGTTGAAACCTCGGGCGGCAGGGTGCTGGGGGTGACGGCCTCGGGTCCGGCCCTGGCGGGCGCGATCGAGAACGCCTACCGGGCCGTCGGCAAGATCCATTTCGATGGCATGCACTATCGCCGCGACATCGGCCACAAGGGGCTCAAGCGCTGGGGCTAAAATAGTAGCTCGCGGGGACGTAGCTCAGTTGGATAGAGCGGCCGCCTCCTAAGCGGCAGGTCGGCAGTTCGAATCTGCCCGTCCCTACCACGTTTCACACGTGCCGCACGGCGGCGCAGACTGGCTGCGACCCCACTGGAATCATGGTGAACAAAGGCGCCGAGCGCCCGCGCTTGCCTCCCACCGCGGCCAGCCGCACCACCGCCATGTCCCCCGAATCGCGGTTCAGCACCAGCGCGTACTGGCGGTCGGGCGTTTGCGCGATGAACACCGGACTGCGGCCTACGGCCACAACGGCCACGACTTTGAGCGTATCGACGTCGAGAATGGTCACCTCGCCCGAATCGGGGTTGGCGACGAAGAGGTAGTCGTCTCCCTCGGAAATGCACTCCGCCATGAAACCCGGGGAGCGGCCCGCGAGCGCGGTCTGAGCCACCTCGGTGGTGTAGGGGTAAACCACCGCCACGGCATCCATTCCGTCGCCGGTGATGAAGAGCTGGCCGCCGTCGGATTTGAAGCAGAAGTTCCGGGCGCGGACCGCGAGCGGCAGATGCACCAGCACGCGGCCGGTCTTGAAGTCCACAATCGACAGGAGTGGCTCCTCGGCGCCGGCGATCAACAATTGGTGCCCGTCGGAGCGGTATCGTACCATCGACAGTTTCCTGCCCAGATCGAACACGCGGCATTTGTATTTCGCGAGATCGACGATGCCGAATTGCCCGCTGTCGCCGAAGCTGACCACTGCGGTTTCGCCGTCCGGAGCGAAATCGAAATCAACCGGCTCGAGCGGGAGCGGAATGACGGCCTCGGGTTTGAAGGTATCGAATCCGATCCGCACCAACTGGCGCGGCTGCCGGCACAACGCCCACAGCGCCGGACGATCCCCGGGCGCCACCTGCATGGCGTCCGCGGAGCGGCCCACTTGCACTCTCCGCCGGAGGGCCAGTTTGGCGGCGTCAATCTCATGGACACAACCGGTGGCAGGCGTCAGCACGTAGACGGACGGGTGCGCCGCGGGCGCCGCAACCATCGTGGGGGCGCTATCCAGGTGGATGTAGCGCGCGACGGAGAACGTCATCAGATCGACGGCCGCGACCGCCTGGCCGTCGTGGTTCGAGACGAAGGCGTATCCCTCATACCCGGAACCCTTCCGGCGGGCGCAGGCAACCACCGCCGCTGCGGGGGCGACGAGAAAACTCCGTCTGGTGAGCAAAGCGAAAGTCTATTGTAGCGGTCCGGGAGACGCCGCGCTCACTCGAACTCCTGGACGGGAGCGGGTTGATCGGATCCCAGCCGGTCGGCGACGATGTGGGCGCGGAAATAGTTCTCGCCCAGGACCGGGGCGCCGGCCAGGCGGCGCAACATCGAAATCTGGCCGATGTGCGTCAGAGCGTCGGCGATCGGTCCCTGGAAAAGCTTCTGCGGCGAGCATTCGAGCGGGAGATCGGAGGCGAGGTAGGCGCCAAAGGCCTCGAGCGTGGCGAAGAACCGCTGCGTGCCTTGTTCCCAGTTCAAGGGCTCGGCGTCGTGCCACTTATGCTCCCCTTTCGCCAGCCAGAGGGCCCAGTCGAGAAGGTCGCCCAGGTGGGCCAGGATCTGCCCCGGGGTCCGGCTCTGGTCTCCGATGCGAAACTCCGCAAAGCCTTCCGGTGCGCCCTGAACGGCCTTGGCGCCTCGATACGCGACCGTGGCGAGGGTGTGGCGCAGCATGGCCCGGGCGGAATCGCCGCTGACACTCCGGATGGATGGTTCCATGCATCCATACTAAGGCCGTGGCGGGCCGGGCTACCGCGCTGCAGCGACCGGCTGGGGCTGGGGCTGCGCCCGAGCGAGTTCCTCAACCTGGCTGATCTGCTTCTTGATGTTCTCGGAGTCGGGAGTGTTGGGCGCGCGCTGGATGTAGCTCTTCAGCAGAGTCAGTGCTCCGTCATAGTCATGGCGGTCCACCAGGATGACGCCCAGCACGTATTCCGCTCTGGGAAGTTGATGGCGGGTGTCGAGCTTGACTGCCTCCCGCGCGCTCTTCTCAGCCAGATCGAGCTTGCGCAGGCTGGCGTTGGAGATGGCATTCAGGAGAAACCCCAACGGGTAATCCACCGGATCGAGGCGCGTGAGAGAGGCGGTCAAATCCGCCGTCTCCGCCCAGTTCTTCTCTTCGAATGCCATCAGCGCAAGCGGAAGATACGGCGGCAGGAATCGGCGGTCCGCCTCCAGGGACTTGCGGAGCGCTTCCCGAGCCTTGGCCTTGTTCCCCTGGCGTTGCAGCGCATTGCCCATGGCGAACCAGGCAGCCGCATACTTCGGGTATGCGGCGACCGCCTTCTCGAACTCGGCCTGCGCCTCTGGCCATTTCTGCTTCTTCTCCGCGTCGGCGCCCTTGTCGAAAGCCTTCCTGGCGTCGCGCGGAGCATCCAGGCTGGTGGCGCTGACGCTGGTACCCTCCACATTGCCAAGCCGGTGCAGGACGATGCTGCCCACATCCGGGTTGTCCATGTACCTGCGGGTCCCGAGCTCGAGCGCATCGGAGCGGTACCCGGGCAGCGTCGCCGTCAGTTGGCAGCCGGCGAGCTGTCGGCTGCTGGCAGAACCAAATAGCCGGCCTTCATGGATCGTGCCGCCGATGGGAGTCATCAGGGCCACCCGGCCTTCTTCGCCGGAATCCACGCTTGCATCCGGCAGAACGTCCGAGGAGCTCGTTCCCACCTGGAAGCTGAACCGGCCTTTGGAGTCGGTGTAGGCCATGGGTTTGGCGGTTCCGCCGCAGAGGCGCTGAATGGTGACGTTCGCCGGCGGGGCGCTGCCGTCGTCCATAAGGACCTTGCCGCTCAGGTACCAGCCCCTCTCAACCGCTTCCCCACCGGCACTGCCCGGCTGCGAGAGGCCGCCGCTGGGTTGAGTCAAGCTCGGACTTACGGCAACGGAGCTGCCGCGGCTCTGGGCAGAGGCCATTTGTAGCGAAAGCACAGGGCCGAGAACCAGCCCGGTTACGGTGAGGAAACATCGTAGGTGTTGCATCGCGTTCCCCTCTACTAGCCTCATTATGTCACTTCGCGGCGGCGGGGGATTGAGCCCCGATCTGCCCGGCTGTGGCTATTGGATGTCCGGCGTCGATAGGATGGTCCTCAATTCTTCGTCGGGGGAGCTGAACATGGCGCGAAGGCCGCCCCACTTGGGCAGGTAGTACACCGTCGAGCCGAACGGCGTCTCAGCCGAGAAGTGGATCCGGACCATACGATTCCGGTACCACCAGACGGGTTCCACCGCCTCCACTTGTTTGAACGGGACCCGCTCTTCGCGCCAGTAGTTCGCCACCACCAGATTGGTGCCTGCATACCCGACGCGCTGCAAGCGGACCGATATCCACAGCATGAAAACGGTGGCGACGCCGACCAGAAGGGCGAAGAAGCGAAAGCCGGACGCGATCGCAATGTGGCCGTTGCGGAGGAGCACGGCCAGGATCAGACCCGCCAGGCAGCCCAGCCAAATAGCCGGGAATACCAGCTTGTTCAGCAGGGTCACGATCGCCCCGGACAACCAGACCGGCGGGTCCTCAGTGGGCACCTACACAGAGTACACCCGGAAACAAAGGGCGGAAAGGGTTCGTAACCAAAAGTATGGGTTCTTACTGGAGAGCGCCGATCTGGATTGGCGCCGGCGTCCTTGCCGCCGCGGCTGCGGTGGTTGGGGTAGGCGGGGCGCTATTGTGCGAAAACGCGCTGCGCTCTCCCAGGCACGCGCCGGCGGTCCGGCCTGGCTGGGAGACCGTGACCATTCAGGGCCTGCGCGACGCCAACGTCTCACCCGTTCACGCCCGGGCTATCGCGGCCTCAGGCCCAAGCGTGACACTGTGGCTTGTTCCGGGGGCGGGGCATACGGGCGCGGCGACCGCGGATCCCGAGGGCTTCAAGCGGCGGGTCCTGGGCTGGTTTCAAGGTTCCTACCGACCCTAGCGGACCTTCTCGTCCTTCTCCACTTTGCCGTCGCGGATGTGGATGATGCGCCAGGCGTGGCGGGCGATGTCGGCTTCGTGGGTCACCAGCACGATGGTGTTGCCCGCGCCGTGCAGGCGCTCGAACAGCGCCATGATCTCATTGCCGGTGGCCGTGTCGAGGTTGCCGGTCGGCTCGTCGGCAAGCAGGATGGAAGGATCGTTGACCAGGGCGCGCGCCACCGCGACGCGCTGGCGTTGGCCGCCGGATAACTCGTTCGGTTTGTGGAGCATGCGCGCTTCGAGATCCACCTGCCTGAGGGCCTGCTTGGCGCGCTCGATCCGTTGCGCGGAGGGCACGCCGGCATAGATCAAAGGCAGCTCTACGTTATGCAGCGCCGTCGCGCGCGGCAGCAGATTGAAGGTTTGGAACACGAAGCCGATCTCTTTATTGCGGATGCGCGCCAGCTCGTCGTCATCCATGTCGCTGACCAGGCGGCCATTGATGTAATACTGGCCCTTGCTGGGCGTATCCAGGCAGCCGATCAGGTTCATTAGTGTGGACTTGCCCGAACCCGACGGCCCCATGATGGCCACGTACTCGCCGCGGTGGATCTCCACATCGACGCCCGAGACCGCATGGATCTCCTGGTCGCCCATGATGTAGGTCTTCCAGAGATCGTAGGTCCGGATTACGATGCCCTGGCGCTTGAGCTGCTCGCCCAGATCGGCCTGTTCCAACACTCCTGCCATTGCCTCGTCCTCCCTGGGTCGGCTCAGTCCGTCTTGGCCGCGACCTTGATCTCGTTATTGACCTTGACCTTCGTCTCGTTGCGAATGGTGCGGATCGCTTTGTAGCTGCCGGTGACGATCTCGTCGCCATCCTTGAGCCCGGTGAGCACCTCGATATCGGTGGCGCCGGTGATCCCCGTATCGACCTTACGGAACTCGGCTTTGCCGCCGGCGATGACCCATACGCCCTGGATCTCTTCTTTCCGCGCCTTCTCGGCGGCCGGATCGGGCTTGCTGGCCGCCTGGACGCCTCCCTTCTTCTCTGGCTCCAGATCGCCCTTCTGGCGCACGGTCAGCGCCTGGATGGGAATCGTAAGAGCGGTTTTGCGGGTCGCGGTGGTGATCTTCGCCGTCGCGGACAAGCCGGGCCGGACTTCATCGGGCGGATTGTCGAGCGCGAGCACCACCTTGAAGTCCTTCGCCTCCTGGCTCGAAATCGCGCTTTGGGAGGCGGCCTGGCCGGTTGAGCGCAGGATGGCCGTGTTGCCAATCTCGGTGACGTGTCCCTTGAATATTTTGTTGGGGATAGCGTCGATGGTGATGTCCCCTGCCTGGCCCAGCGCCACGTTGACGATATCGGTCTCATCCACCTTGACCTCGGCGGTGATCAGCGACATGTCGGCAATGGTCATGATGGTGCTGGCCGAGGAATTCTGGATTCCCGGCACCACGGTCTCACCCACCCGAACGGGCAGGTTCGTCACCACGCCGTCGAGCGGCGCGTAGGTGTTGTGCTTCCGCAGAATGTCGTCAAACCGGGTCAGCATGGCCTTGCCCTGCGCGATGCGCTTCTGGGTGCCGATGACCTGGGAGGCTGCCTGGGCCTGCTGCGCTTTGGCCTGGGCGACGCGAGCTTCCGCCTCGCGGACGGCCGCGGCTCGCGACTCATACGTGGTCCGGCGGGTGTCGAACTCCTGCTTGGCGATCAGCCTGTCCTCGAGCAACTGCTGGCCGCGGGCGAAATCGAGCTTCGCCTGCTCCAGGTCGGCCTTGCTGCGGTCCACGGTGGCCAGGGCGCTGGTGAAGTTCTCATCGGCGGCCCGTAGAGATGCCTCAGCCGAGGTTGTATCCGCCTCAGCCGAATCCAGGGTGGCCTTCTGGGCGTTCACGTCGGCCTGGGGCTGGACGGACTCGAGCATTGCCAGAAGCTCGCCCTTGCGGACCCGGTCGCCTTCCTTGACCACGATCTGGGTGATGACGCCCTGGGCGTTTGCCCCGATGTTGATGTAGTTCTTAGGCTTAATCTCTCCCGAGGCGGTGACGATGGAGGACAGGTCTTGGCGCATGGCGCGCCCGGTCTGCACTTCCACAATGCCTCGTTTACTGTAATTCGCCCCCGCAATGACACCGCCAGCGAGCACGATCACGCCAATTATGATGAGCCAGATCTTCCATTTCCGCTTCACGAGAGAGCTCCCTCTGGGTAGACGACTATGAGTCCCGATTTGTTCACAGATTTCAATTGTAGCGCCGGGGGACCCATCGTTTCGGTTATGATGGCGCACGGAGGTCTCTCGCATGGAGTGTCTGCGCATCGCCCCGTTAGTGCTGGCGGGGCTCGTCATGGCGGTTTCTTTGGGCGCCCAGCAGCCCAGGGTCAAGAAAAGGCTCTTGTTCATCGGCGAAAGCAAGGGGTGGCAGCACGAGTCCATTTCGGACGCCGCCGCCACGCTGTGGAAGCTGGGCCACGATACCGGGCTATGGGAAACCGTGATCCGGACCGATTGCCAGCTGGTAACCAAGAAGAAGCTGCCGCTACACGCCAGGAATCTGGACGACTTCGACGCCGTGGCCTTCTTCACCACCGGCGAGCTGGACATGGACGATTCGCAGAAAGCCGACCTGCTAGCCTTCGTTCACGATGAAGGCAAAGGGTTTATCGCGATCCATAGCGCCACCGATACGTTCTACAAGTGGCCGGCGTACGGCGACATGGTGGGGGGCTACTTCAACGAGCATCCGTGGATGACCTTCGAGGCCCCGCTGGTGGTTGAGGATTCGAAGTTCCCGGGCATGGGGTACCTGCCGCCATCCTTCACCATGCTCGACGAGATCTATCAGGTCAAGGATTTCTCGCGTGACAAGGTGCGCGTGCTGCTGCGCCTGGACGAGAGCAAGCTGGATCTGAAGAACCCCAAGGTCCACCGCACGGACGGCGATTTTGCGGTAATGTGGGCGCGCACTTATGGCAAGGGCCGCGTTCTATACAACGGGCTGGGGCACGTCGAGGCGGTCTGGGACCGGCCGGAAATCCAGAAGATGTGGGTGGAGCAGGTGAAGTGGGTCATGGGCCTGGAGCCGGGGGACGCCACGCCGCGGGCGAGACCGTAGGGGCGGGGCTAGGCATCCGAAAGGAAGCAGTGCATGGCGTAGATCGCACTTGTTGCATGTCTGCCCCAGTGACTCTGGAGGTCGAACTTCCGCTGCCAGACCACGCTCGGTGGCACCGCTTCCGGGTGTTCGCGCACGGCACGAAGGCCCCCGGCGAGGTCGCAATAGATGCCCGAAAGATCGTCGGAAAAGACGGCGGTGACCGGCTCTCGCCCTCCGACTGGGTCGAAGACCTGCTGATACACGAGGTCGGTTCCCAGGGAACGCGTGATGCGGTACAGAATCTCCCCGTATGACGCACTGTGCTCTCGCAGCTTCGACTCTCCTCCGGGGTGATGTTCAGGTTCCGGATCGACGTCGGGCAATTCCAGGCCGGGTGGAGGGCCAGTACCGCCTTGAGGGAGAGCTCGATGAATTTCCGCTTGGAGCGAGGCGCTCTCTTTTCGAGCAGACGAGAGAACGCCTCCGCGACGGCCACGAATCGCAGAACGGCGGGATCGTCGATCGCGAGCTTCTTCGCGCCCACGGTTCTAACCAATTCCGGTAAGCGAGCGCGGCCTGCCTGAGGAAGGCGGTCAGTTTGAGCAACTCCGAAGCCAGGTGCCGGTTGATCGACCGGCATGCCATCAATATCCCCAGGGAGTCAGGGCTGCTGCCGTACTTGTACGTGCCGGTCGCCGTCCGCGACCGAAGCGCGCTCGAAGACGTATGTAGGTCGGGTCAGATGTCGCTGACGCACGACGGAGCGGTCCAAGGCCTTCCGACGGGAGCTTTGTGGCCACCCTTTTGAGGCTGTTTGAAGTCGTTGGAGCGCGGATGCACTGAGGTTCACAGAATTACCTGCTCCATTAGCCACGCCTCAGCTAGGCCGCGCTGGACCAGGCAGCGGAACGACGGCTCCTCGGGCGGAGCGTCTTCCACCGCGCAGCGTTCCGGGCACTCGCGTGCGCAGTGGCAGACGTTGATGCAATCCCGGCACATCGCGGGAAGCTCCAGCGCCTTCCGGCGATGCGCGGCGATCGCTTCGACATCCAGCAAGTACTCGCCGCGCGCCTCGTCCCAACCGCCGATCCGGTGCGGAGCAGCCTCCACGCTCCGGCCATCCGTGCAGAAGAAGCAAGCCGTCGCCGAGCCATCCGGCAGCAGGTGCAGCGTCTGGCGCAGAACGTCGCAATACGGGCCGTGAATCTCGTCCAGACGAGCGCCTGAAATCGAGAGGTCGCACCCGCGCGTCCGTGCCTCGCGCTGCGCTTCGAGAAACCGGTCCACGAACCGCTGAGCATGTCCTGGCCGAAACGCGCTCGCACGGTAGGCCGGCTCGAATCGCAATTCCCTGGCGCGCAAGGTCTTGTGCAGGTACGCCACAATCTCAGCCTGGCGATCGACGGTTTCCGGCGTGATCGTGGCCCGCACCTGAAACCGTTCACCCGCATCGGCCAGCACGCGTGCCGTGCGCTCTACGTGCGCTGACGTTGGTCCGCCTCCGGCGAGCGGCCGCTGGCGGTCTTGTATATCCGGAGGCCCGTCGCAGGAGAGTTCGATCAGGTCCATCTCGCGCGCCAGCCACACCGCTCGCTTTTCCGGAATCACGCCGTTCGTGGCAATGAACCCGAACCAGTCCACGCCCGCGTCGCTCGCGATGCTGCGCGTCCCTTCAATCAGCCGCACCACGGATTCCCATTCGAGCGTGGGTTCGCCACCCCCATGCAGCACCAGGTGAAACCGCGTGCCCTTCCCGGCCGCGCACCGCGCAACCAGGCACGCCGCCCCCAGCGCAATCCGCTCATCGATGCACCCGGAGTCCGTCTCGCGGCCCGCTGCCGCGAAGCAGTAGCCGCACGCCAGTTGACATCGGCTGCTTAAGTAGATAGTCAGGCATTCGGGGGCGAAGGAAGCCTCGGCAAGCTGCCGCCATCGCTCGGAAGCCTCCGCGGCCCGCTGCCGCAACTCCGCAGATGAGGAAGCCGCCAGAAACCCCGGAGCATAGAACCGGCTCGAGGCCCCGCTCTCTATGCGAAACAGTGGCAGCGCGGAATCGAGCCTCTCAATTCTCGATTTCACGCGGGATCTCCGGTGGCGTCTTGTTGCAGGGGACGCACACCCGCTGAGCGACGAGCCGGAAAAAGAAGCCCTTCACGTACGCGAAGCCCTGCTCCGGCGGCCAGTTCAGGGCAGCGCTCAGCTCGCTCGCAATCGCGCCCAGCGTCCGCTGCCCGTTGAAGCGGTTGAAGACGAACAGGGTGGCATCGCATTTGGAGAACAGCGGAACAACCTCCCCCCCGCCCGGCGCCCGCGCGCACACTCGCCGCTCTTCCGGAAGGACCTCGACTCCGGGCGCGATGATCGGCAACAACGTCGCCAGGATCTCGTCCGGCAGCTTGGGAAGGTCCACCAGCGCTACGTGCGGTCTGCCGAAAAGCTCCTCGAACCACACCACCGTGTCCCGCGCAAGGTACCGGAAGTAGCGCCGCCTGCCGATCGGTTGTTTCTGCTCCGACATACTTCAATTCAGGCAATTGTAACCGATGCCGCCGCCGAATTGCCTCCGCCCCCTAGTTCGGATAGTAGTAAATGAGCGGGTTGCAGTTGCACTGAGGGTTGCAGAAGCACTGGGGGTTGCAGCTGCAGAAGTACTGACAGCCGCACTGGGGGTTGCAGATGCACTGGGGGTTGCAGGCGCAGAAGTACTGACAGCCGCAAACGGGATTGCAGGTGCACTGGGGGTTGCAGGCGCAGACGGGGTTGCAGGTGCAGACGGGGTTGCAGGTGCAGACGGGGTTGCAGGTGCAGGTGCCGACACAGGAACAGGATCCGCACGTCACGCAGTTGCAGGTGCACGTTCCGCCCGGGGGGACAGGCGTGCCGCAGGGCACGGTATAGGTAACGCCGTCGATGGAATAAACCGTGCCTTGGACGCTGGAGCTGCTCGCGATCGTATCCATCAGGCACACTGGCAGCAGCGCGCCATCGGGCAGCGACCACAGTTTGATGGTCTGGTCCTCACTTCCCGATGCCAGCAGCCGTCCGTCCGGGCTGATAGCCAGCGAGAACACAGTGCCGGAATGGCCGGTAAGAATCTTCTGCTGCGCCCCGTTCGGCAGAGGCCAAAGCGTAACCGCGTTGGACCAATTCCCCGAGACCACCAGCCGCCCATCCGGGCTAGCTGCCACTACAGAAACGTCGGACGTGTCGGAGAAACTTTCGAGCAGCGTTCCGCCCGGCAACGACCAGACCTTAACCGTATCGTCAAAACTGCCAGAAACCAGGGTCCGCCCGTCGGAGCTGATCGCCAGACTGCTGACCCGATCCGTGTGCCCCGTGAGGGTCGTCAGCAACGTGCCGTATGTGGCTTCCGCCAGCGACCAGAGCTTAATCGTCGAGTCCCCGCTCCCCGAACACAGGGTCTGCCCGTCCGGGCTGATCTTGACTGAAAAGACCGCGTCAGTATGGCCACTGAGGGTTTTCAAAAGCGTTCCGTCCGGCAACGACCAGAGCTTGATCGTCGTGTCGGTGCTCCCCGAAGCGAGCAGTTTGCCGTCCGGGCTGATCGCCACCGCGTCCACCTGGTCCGTATGCCCCGTCAGCGTAGTCAACGGCGTTCCGGTTGGCAGTGTCCACAGCCGGATGGTCTTGTCCGCGCTGGCCGAGGCCAGCAGCGACCCGTTCGGACTGATGGCCACCCCCCACACTGAGTCGGTATGCCCGCTGAGTGTCTGCAGCAACGCCCCGTCTGGCAGCGACCATAGCTTGACGGTCTGGTCTATGCTTCCCGAAGCCAGCAGCCGCCCATCGGAGCTGATTGCGAGACCCATAACGTCCGAGGTGTGAGCCACAGCCCCCGTGAGGCACATCGCTGCCTGGGCGCGGCCAGCAGCCGCGGCGGCCGCAGCGGCCGCGGCGACGCCGAGCAATTCTCGCCGGCTGAGCTTCCAACCCGATTGTCCACGCTTGATCGCGTACACCTCTGCCCGCGATTCCGTCTGTTCTTCCGTCTTCTTTACTTCCGAGCCGTCCTCGGGTCTTTCCGGTTTCATAATGTGCTCCTCTTCGCCACCGTGCCCTCTGTGCCAACGCACCGGACCGGCCCGTTACGGGGCGAAATACCCGTTAATATCCAGAATCACGTCCGTCGTCCCGTCCGCGAACACGCTCACCGAACCGTTCGTTCCTGCCGGCACGATGGCCGCGTTGGCCACCACGGATCCGTCGACCGAGTTCAGCGTCGAGACGTAGGGCTGGCCCTGCCCCGTCGGCCACAACGTCACGTAGGGCAGCGGCCCGTCGGGCACCACTGTCACGTTCAGCGAGTAGGCCTGCGCGCTGGGCGGGATCCCGCAACCGCTCGCCGGAACCTGAAAGGCGCGCGAACTGCCGCCCGTAATGGCTTGGCTCGAACGCGTGTCCGCCACCCGGCAAGGCGCCACCGTGTAGAAAGACAGCGCCCCGGGCCCACCCGGCGTACCGAAGTAACCGTTGATGTCCAGGATCAGATCGGTCGGGTTGGTGACAAACGCGCTCACAGCGCCCCCACTGCCCGCCGGTACCAGCGCGGCGTTGGCCACCACCTTGCCCGTCAAGGAGTTCAGCGTCGAGACCAGCGGCTGCGCCTGCCCGGCCGGCCATAGCGTCAGGTACCCAAGGATGCCGTGGGGCACCACTGTGGCGTTGATTGAGTAGGCTTGCGCCGCCCCCGATCCCGGGATCGAACAGGCGCTCGAGGGGAACGGGAAACCGCGGCTCGATTGCGCCCCCATACTGGGGCCTCCGAACTGGCCCGGAGCATTCCGCGTATCAACCACCCGGCACGGCGTCAACGCGTACAAGGCAGAGCCGCTTCCATCCGCGGTGAAATATCCGTTGATATCGAGGATCACATCCGTCTGGTCGCTCACGAACATGCTGATGGCGCCATTGGTCCCCGCCGGAACGATGGCCGCGTTCGCCACCACTATGCCACCCCACGAATTGAGTGTCGAGACGTTGGGCTGCGTCTGGCCCGTCGGCCACACCGTGAGGTATCCCAGCCGCCCCGCCGGCACCACGGTGATGTTCAGGGAATACGCCGCAGCCGTTGCGGGGATGTTACAGGTGCTCTGCGGAATCGTAAAACTCCGCGTCGTCCCTCCCGCTAGCGAGGGTGCGCCGAAGTCTCCGCTCCCATAACGCGTGTCGGCGATGCGGCAAGGCGTCACCGGCACGAACCGGTCCCGCGGCGTCGGCACCGTGCTCACGCCGCGCAGGCGGTAGTTCAACAGGTCCGAAATGACCAGGTCGCCGCCGGAGTCCACGCCCAACCCCGCCGGAGAATCCAGCTCGGCTGACGTTGGCGCGCCGTTGTCTCCCGCGTAACCCGGCGTCCCCGTGCCGGCCGCGGTGCTGATGGTGCCGCCCGGCGAAACCTCGCGCACGCGGTGGTTCAGACTGTCGGAGATAAACAGGCTGCCTCTCCAATCGACGGCCAGTCCCTTGGGAAACATCAAATTCGCCCCCACGGCGGACCCGCCGTCCACCGCCGGACCGAAGTTGCCCCCGGCAACCGTCGAAATGGTTCCTCCCGGCGCAAACTTACGCACCACGTGGTTGTATGCGTCGGAGAGGTACACATCGCCTGACCCGTCCACGGCCAGCGATTCGATCAGCCCCAACGCAGCGTTCGTCGCGGCTCCGCCATCTCCAAAGGGACCGTGACTCCCGTTGCCGGCGATCGTATTGATCTTCCCGTCCGTGGTGATCTCGCGAATTCGATAGTTCCAGCTGTCGGCGATGTAGAGGTTGCCGGTGGAGTCGATCGCCAGTCCCGCGGGATAACTCAGCTGCGCGGCCGACGCCAGACCCCCGTCACCCGCAAACCCACCGCCGGTGGATCCACAGCCGCGTCCGGCAATCGTCTCCATGATGCCGTTTGCCGCTAGAACTTCGCGGATGGCACAGTTCCCGGTGTCGGCGATGTACACGTTCCCCTGCGAATCCACCGCCACGGCCCGTGGGTAGGAAAGCGTGGCGAGCGTTGCGGCCCCGCCGTCCCCGCTGTCCCCCTGAGCGCCCGTTCCGGCCACCGTCGTGATCGTGCCGTTGACGATCTTGCGCACGCGTTGATTGCGAGTGTCAGCGAAGTAAATCGTTCCGTTCGCCGAGACGACCACCCCATATACCGTGTCGATCTCCGCGGAGGTTGCTGCGCCGTTGTCGCCGGAATAGCCCGGGGTTCCGTTCCCCGCCGTCGTGCTGATGGTTTGTGCCTGAACCGCGCCTGCCGCCAGAAGCCCCGCGATGAACCACACCACCGCCGTGCAAAAAGCCGTGATCTTCAAGTGCCGCATGACGCTGTCCTCCCGCAATCCGGGCACACCGTCCCGCGGCGGGACGACCCCCGCACTGGCCGACGAAATAGCGTTCCGCTAAGAGTACCCTATTATCGTTATTGAGTCAATCGCTCAGAGGTACTGTCGTCGCACTCCCGGCAGAGGTTAAACGCGTGGGAGCGCCGCCCGGCGAAGAGGCGCAGATGCTGGGGAAGCACCAACGCCCCAATCAGCATCCACGGCTCGCGCTCCAGTAGTTCGTTGCACGGTTGGCGAACCTTGGTACGGGCACCCCGGCAGGCACGTTCAGCCGGATCCGATCAGCTACGGCCGCGCGGGACCTGACGGCTCGCCCTGGCGCCGCCGGGCCCCGGCGCCGTGCGCAGACGCTGCATCGAAGCCGCCAAGCACCCGCCGTTGCACCCGCCATTCTCGCGCACCTCGCACACCGTGCACTCGCGGAACACGCCCAGCCGCCGGTACGAGGAGAACCGTTCGGTGAATCGCGCGCGCAGAGCATCCGCCGTCTCGCCGTCCGGCAGCGGTTCGCGCGCCAGCGCCGCCAGCGGGTAGCACGGGACCACCTTCCCGTCTGGCAGTATGTCGAGAACCGGAGAGCACTGCGTGCCAATGTCGCCAGCCGCCGTCCCCATGGCCTCCAGGAAGCCGCGCGGGAACATGCACGGCACGAACCCGCAGTCGAACGATGCTTCGACGCCCGCCTCCCGCGCCGCCTCGAAGAAGTCTGCCACGCGTCGTCCTACCGCCCGGTAGTGACGCGGATCCAGGAAACGGTTCCCTCCTTCCGCCATGGGATGGGCCAGCCCCAAACGCACCCGCGGCGCGACGCCGTACTCGCGAACCGCGCCCGGCAGAAACGACGGATCGACCGTCGGGGTGTGTAGGTTCAACCCCAGCGTCACGCGCTTCCCCAGGCGTCGCAAGGTTTCCGCGGGCGGAGGATCGTCCGGCGCGAAGTTGATCAACACCGCGACGCGTTCCTCCGGCTGGCTCTCCAGCCATTCGAGGGCCGCCTTCGGCATTCGCCCATTCGAGAAAACCCGCAGCCGCAGTCCGCGTCTCAGCGCCATCTCCGCCAGGCGCTGGAACTCCGGATGCAGCGTCGGCTCTCCGCCCAGCAGCCGCGCCTCCTCAATGCCCGAGCGCGCCAGAAAGTCGAGGGCCTTCTCGAACGTCTCCGCGCTCATATGCGCCGCGACCGCGCGTCTGGCCCCTCGCGCGAAGCAGTACGAACAGTCGCGATTGCACGCGGTAGTGACCGAAATGTTAGCCACCCCGGTCCTCCTCGCGCGCCAGGAACCCCGCGGCCCGCCACGCCGCCACCGTCTCGCGCATCAGCGCCTCCGCCGCCTCCGGCTCGAGCGACGCGATGGCGCAGAGCTTCCTCGCGATCCGCTCGTTCGATTCGCCGCCAGTGAGCATCTCCCAGATCGCCGCCTGCGGGTATCCCACCGTGACCACCGCGCCCGTGGCGTCGTTGATGAGCAAAACTCCGCGCGCTTCCACGGCCCAGCTCACGCACACCTCCGGCCCCCATCGACCACATCGGTCTGGCGCAAAGCCAGGCGCCTCATCTCCGCCGCGTCCGCCACCAGCCCATCGGCCATCGACTCCAGACCCAGGCCGTCCAGCAGCGCACAAGCCGTGATCACCCGCGTCTGAATGCAGAAATCATCGAACCGGGCCGCGCAGCCGGGATAGGAGTGATTCACGTGGCATCCGCCCGCGCAAGACCACCGGCAGAAACAAGTCCGGCACCGCGGCTTGGAAGCGGCCAGTTCCCGTACCCGCCGCACGTCCTCTTCGGGCAGCTCCATCTCGCCGCACGAGCCCAGCCGGCCCAGGTTCAGGTCCAGTCCCCGCGCCTGCCAATCGCGCTCCAGAAGGTAGCACGCGCTGATGCGGCCATCTGGGTGGAGTATTAGCGAATCGTTCCCCACCGGGCAGAAGCTGAAGCGCAAGCCCTCAGTGACCGCGGCCGCGTAAATCGCATCGATCCCGTGCCCGTCCGCCGCGCGAGCGGCCTTCCGAAAGTGCGCGGCAAACACGTACGGATCGGGTGCCCGCAACCCGGCCCGATCCGATTGCGGCGTCGGCTGCAGCGTCTCGAAGTCGATCGAGGTCGGCCGGAATTCTTCCACAAACCAATCCACGGTCTCGGCCAACTGCTCCACGTTGTCTTCGCCCACGCACACCCGAAAGCAGACGCCCGAAGGTGCCGCGCTCAACGCCCGAGCGGTCGCCGCCACCTGGTCGAAGCTCCCGGACCGATGCCGGTCGTGCGCCGCCCGGAAGCCGTCGAAGGAAAGCACCACGATGTCGAAGTAATCGCCGACGAAGCGTGCGCGTGCCTCGCTGAAGACGCCGTTCGTAGCCACCTCCAGGTGCGGCAGCAGGTCCCTGGCCGCCGCGGCGGCCCGTGTGCGATGCACCGCCGCGTCCACTACATCGGGCGCCGCAAACGGCTCGCCGCCGAAGAAGTGAACGTCCAGCGTCCGTCGCCCGCTCCGCGCGGCGAACTCGGCCATCCAATCCACGCCGGCCGCCGCCAGCCGCAGTTCCATCTCCTGTCCGCGCGGAGTGGCGCCAAATCCGCAATACGCGCAGGAGAGGTTGCACGCGCGTGTCGGCACAATGCCCAGGAACTGCGGGCATATGGCCCCTTGCCGCGGCTGCGGTTCGGGCTCCGGCTGCTCGCCCAGCGCCGCGCGCAACTCCTCGGGAAAATCCTCCAGCGCCGCCCGGTTGACCAGTGCGGTGACGCCATTGAGCGGTGCGTACAGCAGCCACTTATCGAACACCGGCAGCGCGAATACGGGTGGCGCCATCACCGGCTCAGCCAGTCGGGCGGCTGCCTCCCGAAGGCCCGGGAGTCTCATGCCAGAACTCGCCGCCCGCGCCGGCGATCTTCTCCAGGATCTGGTCCTTCGACAGCTCTCGGATCACGTGGCAGCGCGGCGAACCGTTGAATTCGCCGGTGGGGTTGGCGACGACCCATTTGTGATAGCAGTCGCCCCCGCAACTCCACTTGGCGAAGCAACCCCGGCAATAGGCGCGCCTCTCCACTCCCTGGTGCTGCAAGTGCTCGAGCACCGCTTGGTCGAACACATATCCCGCGCCGTCCTCCGCCGGCCGGCCATAGAAGAACACCCCGGCCACCGGGCTGTCCTCGCCGAAGGCCTCGAAACAGGAGGTAACATTGCCGTCCGCCGAAAGACAGAAATTGCCCAGCGTGGCGCTGCAGAAATGATTTGTAAGCGAGCCCACGCGCGAGCCCGAGAAGGACAACTGGCGCCCGTGGGCCTGCGCGCGCACGGCAGCGACCCGGTACCCTTCGATGAACTCGTCCGATTCCGCTGAGGCCGCTGCCGCGCCGCGGCCGAGCTGGTACACCGGCTCCACCTGCACGGAGGACGGGTGAAACTCCGAGCACAGGTACTCCACCGAATCAGGCAGGCTTGCGATCTGCTCCGCCGTAACCGTCAGCCGAATGCCGTAGGAGAGCTTCGCCTCGTCCAGGCGCCGCAGCGTGTGAGCCACGGGGCCGCTCGATCCCTTGCCCGAGGCCGTCGGCCGGGTCAGGTCGTGAACCGCCGGCAAGCCATCGCAGGACAGGGTCACACTCCGCATATGCTTGATGATCCAGTCGATCCGATTGTTGCTGAGGACTCCGTTGGTCGCCAATGAGGAATGCACTTCCAACTTCAGCGCGTCCGCCTTCTCGCGCGCGTAGTCATATGCCCCCGTCAGCACGGGCCAGTTCATCGCGGGCTCGCCGCCTCCGTGGTAGCCCAACTGGATAGCGGTCGCATGCAGGCGGACGGCGTTGGCAACGATGTAGTCGATACCGCGGCGGGCCGTCTCCATGGTCATGAACTTCGGCGTGTAATTGCCAGCCGAGGCGTAACAATAGGTGCAACGCAGATTGCACGCGGTGGTCAGGAACAGGGTAATCGCGACGGGCTGGGGCTGGCCTTCGGACGCCATCAAGGGCTGGTTCTCCGGGCCGGCGTCCACAATCTCAAGCGCTCGCAATAGGCCGCTCAGCGAACCATCCGGGTCCGCTGCCGCATCGAAGGCGCCCTTTTTCAACTCCTCGATAAACTGCACCACTCGCTCGTTTCCCACGAACGCGGCGCGCCGCAGAGGGGCGTAAACAATAGACTTTGAGTCCTCCAGCGGAATCGTAAACACTTCCGCCGAGAGCACGGGCGGTGCAGTCGACATCCGCTCCATTGTAAGGGAAACCAAGCGGTCTGAAACGGTCTTTTCTTAACCCTGTCTTTTCTTAATCCGCTAAGGCTATTCGCAGCTCGCGCGTTTGACGATACCCCTCTTCGAGACGTCCCGCCGGGGCGGCAGCGCCGCCAGCAGGGCCTCGGCTTCGCGAATCGCCTCGCTCTCCGAACAGCCACGCCGCGCCAGCATCATGACAAACAGTTCCGGCTTCGGCGCTGGTCCGCATGGTGCAGAATCTCAAAGACGCTGCTCATGTCGCGGCGCGGCTGAACCGGTCGAGGCCACGACGCCAGGGCCTGGCGCACGTCGCTCGCGACGCTGCAGAAGGGCGGAGGACGAAGAAAGTTACACGCTGCTCTTCAACTGCCCGCAGGCGGCGTAAATATCGAGGCCGCGCGGCTTGCGGATGAAGCACGGCATCGCTTTTTTGACGATGGCCTGGAACGCCAACACGCGTTCGGGCTCGGGCGTCGAGAACGGAATGCCGGGGCCGGGATTGAGCGCGATCAGGTTCACCTTGCAGTTGACGTTGGCCAGGAGGCGGACCACGCGGCGCGCGTCGGCGTCCGAATCGTTGACGCCCGCCAGCAGCACGTACTCGAACGTCAGCCGCTCCCAGGGGCGCAGCGGGTAGGCGCGGCAAGCGTCCATCAGCTCGCTCAAGTGGTACTTGCTGGTGATCGGCATCAGCTCGCGGCGCGCCTCTTCGGTCGAGGCGTTCAGCGAGACCGCCAGCTTGGGGCGTATGGGCTCGCGGCCGAGCTCCTCGATTTTCGGGATGATGCCGGCGGTCGAGAGAGTAATGCGGCGCGGGGATAGGCCGGCGCCCTCCGAGTCCACCAGGATCCGCGTCGCCTTGATCACGGCGGGCAGGTTCAACAGCGGCTCGCCCTGCCCCATCATGACGATGTTCAGCCGCTCGCCTTCGACGGCCAGCTCGTTGTCGCGCGCCACCAGCAGGACCTGGCCCACGATCTCGCCCGCGGTCAGGTTCCGCTCCAGGCCGAGCAGCGCGGTGAGGCAAAACTGGCATCCGACGGCGCAGCCAGCCTGCGTGGAGATGCAGATTGTCCCGCGCGCGGTCTCGGGCATGTAGACCGCTTCCACGGTTTTCCCGTCGTGTAGACGGAGCAGGTAGCGGCGCGTGCCATCGACGGATTCGAAGCGGCGCTCCACCTCCGGCCAGCCCACGGCATGGTTTGCAGCCAGCTCGCGCCTCAGGTCCGCCGGAAAGGTGGTAACCGCGTCGAGATCGCTGCGCCGGTCGTGATAGAGCGCGCGGTAGAGCTGGCGGGCGCGGTAGAGGGGCTGATCCGGAAGGAGAAGTTCTTTTATTTCCTCGACTTCCAGCCCCACAAGGAGAGCCATGCCTTGAGTCTAGCGGAGCGCCGGGGTTGAGTCCAGGGGGGCAATTCGGGGCAGTTTCGGACACGGCGAGTCATGGGAGAATAGAAGGAGAGCCTCAGAGGAGGCCCCACCTATGACTTCTCCGGCCCTGCCTGGCGAGATCAAGAGAACGGTGCTGGCTAACGGCGTTCGCATTGTCACGGAGGCTATGCCGCACGTGCGGTCGGTCTCCGCCGGCATCTGGATCTCGACTGGCTCGCGCCGCGAAGCCGCGCACGAGAACGGCCTGTGCCACTTCATCGAGCACATGCTGTTCAAGGGGACGCTCTCGCGCAGCGCCGAGGAGATCGCGCGCTCGGTCGATTCGATCGGCGGCAACCTGGACGCCTTCACCTCGAAGGAACTCGTCAGTTTTAACGCCAAGGTTCTCGACGACCATTTGCCGCTGGCCTTCGACGTCCTCTCCGACTTGGTGCTGCATCCGGCTTTCCGGGCCGATGACGTAGAGAAGGAGAAAGGCGTCATCCTCGAAGAGCTGAAGATGGACGCGGACAATCCCGAGTACCTGGTCCACGAAATCTTCTCGGCCAACTTCTGGAAGGGGCACGCGCTCGGCAAGCCGATTCTGGGCACGAAGGAGACCGTGCGCGCGTTCAGCCAGGAGCGCGTGGCGGCGTACTACGGCAAGCATTACGTGCCGGCGAACTTCACGATCACGGTGGCGGGGCACCTCACGCACGAGGTCATTGTGAGCCTGGCGCGCGAGCGCTTCGAAGGTCTCCCCGCAAGGCCGTTGGCGCAAATGGACGCCTCGCCCGAGACGCACGCAAAGATCGCCGTGCGGAACAAGAAGGCTCTCGAACAGGTGCACCTGTGCCTCGGCGTACCGTCCTATTCGCTGTCGCACGCGGACCGGTTCTCCTGCTACGTTCTGAACACGCTGCTGGGCGGCGGCATGAGCTCGCGGCTATTCCAGAACATCCGGGAAAGGCTCGGCCTCGCCTACTCGGTGTTCTCCGAACTGAACCCCTACCGCGACACGGGCCTGCTGGCGGTATATGCGGGCACGTCGGTTCAATCGGCGCGCAAGGTGATCGGCTGCATAATGGACGAATTCAAGCGCCTGAAGCAGGAACTGGTGGGCGAGGACGAGTTGCAGCGGTCGAAGGACTATATGAAGGGCTCGCTGATGCTGAGCCTGGAATCGACCAACAGCCGCATGGCGAACCTGGCGCGGCAGGAGATGTATTTTGGGCGGTTCTTCACCCTCGACGAACTGATTGAGAACCTCGAGCGCGTCACCGTCCACGACATCCAACGCATCTCGCAAGCGTTTTTCGATCCCCGGCAGATCGCACTGACCGTTCTGGGCAACCTGGACGGCTTCCGCATCGGGCGGCGGGATCTGAACTGCTAGGCGCGCAGCATTTCGAGCCACAATCGCAACGTTAGGTCGTGTCGCTCCGGGTTCGCCAGGTACGGTCTAAGCTCCGAGTCGTAGCGGTGCTGGAGGACCTCCAGATCAAGCGGAGCGGCACGGGCGAGGTATTTAACGTCCTCCCGATCGCGAGCCGAGTTCCGTTCCAATTTCGACAACGCAAGATCGTGCGCTTCTAGTCCCGCCAGCCGCAGCCTGCGATATGCCGCCGGGAACATCCATGTCAGCCGGTCGGCATAGTCTTCGGGGACAGTCACGACCCCGACGTACTGTACGTACACTCCAAACGCTTGTGCAGGGCGGATCCCTCTCCAGCCAGCAATTGGAGCCGAGCGATCTCCGCTACCGGAATGACCGCGAGGCAATCGACATCGATAGTCGGGCGCGGCAAGCCATGCAGGATCGCGAGCGCGAAGCCGCCAATGCAATGCAGCTCGATTCCCTGATCGAACGCTGCGTCGACCTCAAGAAAGAATGAGTGCCACGGCTCCGGCGGACGATCATGCGGCATAGGGGAGGGATTGGGCATCGAGATCTGTCAGAAGATTCCAGTAAAGGGCGGCGGGAGGACGTACCTGGCGAAGCCAGCGGCGCTCCGCGTCCGAGAGGGAGGCTTGGCATAGAGTGTCCTCACGGACCAGGCGCGCCCGGTCCAGGTCCCCTTCAACCCGGCACAGGCTGACGGAGGCCACACTGTTTCCACGCTTCTCTGCCACCTGGCGCGCCAACGTGACCAGGAAGCCAAGCCGGTTCTGGGCGTCTCGCAACTTCACCTCGCGTATGAGCCACTCCCAATCGAGATCGCTGTATTCGACGATCAGCCAAGGCAGAGCCTCGATCACGCGGACCTCTACGTCGTTCGCCAGTATGGCGGCGAGCAGGACGACAGCGGGGTTCTTCCTGCGTCCGCCCGTCAGGTGGCGGAAGCCGGGATAACCCAGCGCCGCTAGTTGCGCCGCCAACGCCGCGGCATCGATGTGCTCGAACTCCAGCGGCAGAGCGGTGGGACCGAGGCCGCAGACCCTAGCGATGCTCGACGCGAGTTTGGGGGTGACCGGACGCCGGCCGCGCTCCAGCATGGCAAGGTACGCCTGCGAGATTCTGAGCCGCTTGGCCGCCTGCTGCTGCGTAAGGCCATTAGCATGTCGGGCCGATCTCACTTGTTCGGGGCGCACGTCAGGGGTCCGTCAAGAGCCACTATAACAGATATTGTGATATTCCACGTGCGCGCAACCGGAGAACCCGGCTAGGCGGCCGGTTTGTTCCGGCGCTCTATCTCAGCCATGATCTCTTGAATTGTGGAGCCTTCGAGCCACCCGTGACGGTCGCGGGTGTAATCGCCGGAGCCGGATCGATAGAGGCGCAGGAACCGGGCAAGACCGTCCGCACCCAGCTCACGCTGCAGGATCGCGAGGGCGTGCCGCTCGAATTCGTCGTCGTTCATTTTGTCGAGTGGGTTCATGGCTCCACTTCCTGGTACCAGGATACCGGGTTCTGGACGCTCAAGCGGAGTTCGTGTCTTAGTCGCCCGCCACGCCGCAACAGGTCGTCGTCGGTGGTCAGAAACACGTCGGCTTGGCCTTGTTCGGCGCTGGCCAGATGGAGGGCGTCGAAGGCTTGGAAGCCAAGCATCTGAAGGAAGACCGCGCGTTCTGCCGTGCGCGGGCCTGGAACCACGGTTTCTTTCGCAAAGACCAGGAGGGCAGCGACGTCGCGCCTTCGGTCTGGATTCGGATTGCGGCTGATCTCGATCTCCAGTGAGGAGCTGCTCACCCAGATTGCCCTGCCTTCGCGCACCAACCGAAAGACGCCCTCAACCGCTTCGGCCTCACGGCGAACCCGGTCCTGGCTCTGATCATCTGTCAAACGGTTCAGGCAACAGGCGTCCAGATAGAGCCTCACTGGCAGTCGTCCTCTACTCCACCAGTCTCAGCCTGGCCACCGTCTCGATGTGGAAGGTCTGCGGGAACAGATCGACGAGCGTGAGTTGCTCGATCTTATAGCCGCCCGCCACCAGAGCCGCCAGGTCGCGGGCGAGGGTGGCTGGATCGCAGGCGACGATGGTCACCTGCCTCGGTTTCAAGCGCAGCAGATGCCGCACCGCGTGCTTGCCCAGGCCGGCGCGGGGCGGATCGGCCAGGACGAAATCGGGCGCGTTCTCCGCGGTTTCAAGGAACGCCTCGACCGGTTCGCGGTGCACTTCCACCTCGACCCCCGCGCGTTGCGCGTTGAATTCCAAATCACGCACGGCGCTGCTGCTGGTCTCGACCGCCGTGACGCTGCGGAACCGGCGCGCCAGGGCCATCGAGAACAGGCCGACACCGGAGTAGAGGTCCAGCGCCGTCTCGCCTTCCGCCCCTTCGAGCGCCGCCGCGATCAGCGGCTCGATCAGGAACCGGTTCACCTGGAAGAACGACTTGTGATGCACGCGATAGACCGCCGCGCCCACCGGGTATTCGATGGCATCGGCCGCGTAGCCGGGAATCTTCTCCGCGCACCAGTCGAAGAAGCGCTTCGACACCGGCCGGCCGCTTTCGAGCACGTTCACCTGCACATCGGTTTCATTGGTGAACAGCTCGAGCGACGTGATGAAGCCGGGGAACCGGCGCTCTCCCTTCATCGCGCGCAGCGCCGCGAGGGCCTCGTTGATGCGCGGCGAGGAGATGGGACAGCGGTCCACGGCCACCAGGTGGTGCGAGCCGATTCCGAAAAAGCCGATGTCGCCGCCGCCCAGGTGAAGCTGGGTGCGATTGCGGTACGCCCACGGCTCGCCCGCGACGGCGCCGATCTCAGCGGGCGCCTCGAGCTTGCCGATGCGCGCCAGCACCTCGCGCAGGATCTGCCGCTTCTGGTCGAGCTGCACCGCATACTCGGCGTGCTGATAGTGGCAGCCGCCGCAGCGCGCGTAAAACGGGCACTGCGGCGCCACGCGGCCGGCCGCGGGCGCGAGAACTTCGAGCAGCCGCGCCTCGGTCACACCGCGCCGTTCGGCCTCCATCTTAAGCCGGACCCGCTCCTCCGGCAGCACGAAGGGCACCAGCGCCACGCGCCCCTCCACTCGCGCCAGCCCCTGGCCGCCATAGACCAGCTTCTCAACGGTCGCCTCGATCGAATTTGTTTCCATGTCCCCCATCACGTAGGATGAAAGACTAACCCTAGCATGAAACCACGAGTCTTCTCAGGAATGCAGCCGTCCGGTAATCTGCACATCGGCAATTATCTGGGCGCGCTGAAGAACTGGGTCCGCATACAGCCCGACTACGAAGCCATCTTCTGCATCGTGGATCTGCACGCGGTGACCCTCTACCAGGACCCGGCCGAGCTGCGGTCGAAGATCGTCGAACTGGCGGCGCTGTACCTGGCCGCCGGCATCGATCCAAAGCAGAGCAGCATCATGGTGCAATCCGCCGTGCCCGCGCACGCCGAGCTGGCCTGGATGCTGACCTGCGTGACGCCCGTCGGCTGGCTCCAGCGCATGACGCAGTACAAAGCCAAGGCCGCGGATCAGGAGACGGTCAGCGACGGGCTGCTGCAATACCCGGTGCTGATGGCGGCCGACATCCTGCTCTACCAGGCCGCGATCGTGCCGGTGGGCGACGACCAGTCGCAGCACCTCGAGCTGACGCGCGACATTGCGCAGCGCTTCAACTCGCTTTACGGCGACACGTTCGTGGTTCCCGAAACCGCGCTCCCCACCTTCGGCGCGCGGGTGATGGGCCTGGACGACCCGGCCAAGAAAATGAGCAAGTCGGCGACCGGCACGGGCCATGCCGTGGCCCTGCTCGACCCTCCGGCCACGATCCGCAAGAAGATCATGCGGGCTACCACCGACTCGGCGCCGGCGGTCGATTTCAGCGTCCTCAGCCCCGGGGTCGAGAACCTGCTCGGCATCTACCAGGCCTTCAGCGGCTGGAGCGACGAGCAGATCCGCGAGCACTTCTCCGGCATGCGCTACGGTGACCTGAAGAAGCAGGTGGCCGAGATGACGGTGAGCCAGATCGAGCCGCTGCAGAAGCGCTATCAGGAGATCGTTTCCGAGCCCGGCTACGTGGATCGGATTCTGCGCGAGGGCGCCGAGCGCGTCGCGCCCATTGCCAACGCCACCGTAGAGACCGTGAAGCGGCGTATGGGCCTCTACACCGCTGGCTAAGATGGCCTCGCCGCCAGTTACGGCACGGACTTACTGGCGCCTGATCCGCTCCAACCGCAACTACCGCCGGCTGTGGCTGGCGCAGATCGTCAGCGAAATCGGCGACTGGCTGTACGTGGTGTCGCTCTACACGCTGCTGCTGCAGTTGACCGGCACCGCCCGCTCGATCGCACTCGCGTTCGTCTTGCAGGTGCTCCCGCAGTTCTTCGTCGCGCCGGCCGCGGGCATTGTGAACGACCGCGCCAGCCGCCGGCGCGTGATGATCGCGGCAGACCTGGCGCGCGCCGTCATCGTTCTGGCGATGCTGGTGGCCGCGCGGACCCGGGTGGTCCCGCTGATCTACGTTCTGCTCTTGCTCGAGACCGTGATGTGGGCGTTCTTCGAACCCGGGCGCAGCGCCGTGGTGCCCAACATCGCCTCGGGCGACGAACTGGTGGCCGCCAACGCTCTCTCCTCGATGACCTGGTCGCTGAACCTGGCGCTGGGCGCGGGGTTGGGAGGCTTGGTCGCGGCTTTCTTCGGCCGCGATACGGTGTTCCTTCTCAACTCGCTCTCGTTCGTGGTTTCGGCCCTGCTGCTCCGCGGTATGAAGTTCGAGGAACGGCACCTGGAAGGCTTGAAACCACTGCGCGCGCGGGACCTGGTGGATTTCTCGCCCCTGCGCGACGGCATCCGCTACGTCGCCGGCGACCGCCGCCTGGTGGCGTTGCTCCTGGTGAAAGCCGGGCTCGGGATTTTCGCAACCAACTGGGTGATCCTGCCCGTTCTCGGCGAGCGGGTCTTCCCGGTGAAGATGGGCGGCCTCGATCCGCGGCGCGGCGCCATGCTGGGGATGAGCGCGCTGCTGGCTTCGCGCGGAATCGGGGCGTTCCTCGGACCCTTCTGCGGCGGGCTATGGTCGGGACGGAACCGCGCGCGGCTGCGGGTCGGCATTCTGTTCGGATTCCTGCTGGGCGCGGTCGGCTTCGCCGGCCTCTCGGGTGCGCCGACGCTCGGGCTCGCCGTGGTCGCGATCATCATCGCCAGCAGCGGCAACTCGATCGGCTGGGTATACTCGACCACGCTGCTGCAATTCCACACCGAGGATCGCTTTCGCGGCCGCGTCTTTTCGGCCGACTTCGCTTTCCTGGTGCTCTCGATGTCGATCGCCAGCTTCGTCGCCGGCCAGTTCGTGGATTGGGGCGTGCCCGTGCGCACGGTCGCGCTTTGGACCGGCCTGCTGGCGCTCGCTCCCGCTGCCGCCTGGGCATTCGCCATGCGGGAATGGAAGGAATAGCGGCGCGGCTCGACGAGGGCGCCTACCGCTTGGTCCAGTCTTCGAGCTTCAGCTTCTTGATCCTGCCGAACGCCTGGTCATGGGTGACCAAGATGAGGTCCGACGCCAGGGCTTGTGCGGCGATCATCATATCGAGGTTGCCCATCGGCCGTCCTTCGCCTTCGAGCGACGCGCGGAGTGCCGCGTATTCTTGCGCCGCCTCCGAATCCCAGGGCAGAATCGTAAGCCCGAGCAGAAACTCACTCACGATGGTCCGCAAGCGCGTGGCATCCGGCCGCCGCGCCACTCCATAGCGCAACTCGGCTTCGGTAACCGTGGAGACCGCGACCTGCGCCATCGGGACTTTCACCAGCCGGTGACGAACGGCAGGAACCCTACCCTTTATGATGTAGCTCACCGTATTGGTGTCCAGGAGGTATCGGTTCGCCATTAGAAGAGATCGCGTTTCTGGGGCTTGGTATCCCCACGATCGGCCAGGAAGTCCTCCGGCACATCGGACTGATCGGCAAGTTCAAAAAAGCTGTCCCAGGATTCCGGCCTCCGCGACAGGATCACATCCCCGGTAGCAGGGTCTCGCCGGATAAAGACCTCGCTGCTCTCAAACCGAAACTCGGAAGGCAGGCGAACTGCCTGGCTTCGACCGTTCCGAAAAAGCTTTGCTGTACGTGGCATGGCAACCTCCTTCCTGATATATACCACAGTATATCACACTACTCCTTGACCACCGTGACCTTGGCGAACCCCTCCTCGACCGTCGGCGGGCGCAGCTTGGCGGCCATGCGCTCCACCACGTCGGCGGGGACCACGCGGTCGCGGCCGCGGTTGCGCTCCAGGCAGACCGCAAGCGGCACGTCGAAGAAGACGGCTTCGACCGAAGCGCCGTAGAGTTCGCCCATCCGCAAGTAGGCCCGGCGCTCGCGCGGCGTCAGGTTCGTCGCGTCAATGTAAGTGACCGGCCGCCCCAGCGCCAGCCGCTGGCGGAGCATATGGCGCAGGGTCGCAAAGACACGGGCGTGGATGGTCTGGTCGGTCGGGTCGTCGGCCAGAAGGCCGCGGATCGCATCCGAAGAGAGCGCCGGCACGCCCAGCCTCTCCACGTAGGTCGACTTGCCGCAGCCCGGCAAGCCCACGAGCACCACGATCCGCATCGCCCTACTTTCCCTCGAGGTAGGGCTGGAGGGAGGACACAACCGCATCCCTTACCTGGCAGGCGATCTCGAACGCCGCTGTCTCACCGCCCACGAGAATCTCAGGAGCGTCGCCGGGGTATCGAGCTTCCACACCGAAGGGTGTCAGTACGTCCGCGCCCCGCAGCGACTCGGCTACGCTCGAATCCGCAGTAGCCAGGCGCTCCAGCAACTTCGCGATGTCATGAGTTTTAGTGAATTCGACCTGGTAGCGAACCAGGACCCGAAAGCGGCCGCCCTGGGAACGAAGTTGCTCCGCGGCCCCGAGATCCGCAGCCGCCTTTTCCAGCCATTGCTGCGCCAACCCTCGGAGCGTTGCCTCAGGCGGCTTCATAAAGAACCCGTCCGTATTTGTTGGCCGGGTAAGCGATGCCTCCGATGGTGTCTTTCGTCTCTTCGAAGCGTTCGCTGGACAGCACGATGACGTCGATTGGATACTGGATATCGCCCAGCGCCCGCCGGATTTGGACGCTTCGATCGCGAGTGTCGGCCGGCGCCCGTTCCACGACCAGCAGATCGATGTCGCTGTCTCGGGTCATCTGGCCGGTCGCGGCCGAGCCAAACAAGATGATCCTCTCCGGACGGGCCGCTGTCAGGACACGTCGAACTACCTCGTTCAGCAATGTCTCATCGACGGCCATTCGATCCTATGATAGTCCGCTGAGGCCCGATCCGCATCGCTCTACTTTCGCAGAACGCTATTGTCCGGGTCCAGGATGACTTTCGAGGGCGGCTGCCGCACCGCCACCGAGAACGTCGCCGAGCCGTTGACGGTCCTCACCCAGTGCACCACCGGCTTCCCCTTCGGAAACTGGATCTCGATCGGGACCAGCACGCTGAAATCCTCCGGCGCATCGGTCTGGATCACCGTGCCGGTGACGCGCAGTTGCGGCGCCTTGCCCTGCACCGCGTGGGTCATGCGAATGGAGGGAATCCCGGTCGAGTAGACCCACTGATCGAAGAACGCCTCCAGCTTGGGATCGAGCGAATGGGGCGGCAGCGCCGCGGCCGCCGCCTCGCGGAACTGCTCGGTGGTCAGCGTGCGGAACTCGTACCGGCTCCTGAGATCGCCGAGCATGGTCAGGAACTGGTCGTCGCCAATCCGGCGCCGCAGCATGTGCATGATCCACGAGCCCTTCTCGTAGGTGATCGCGTGCCAGGCGTTGGGCGTGTGCGAGGAGATCAGGCGATTGCCCCAGATGATGGGGCCGGCCGATTCGACGGTTTGGCCGTTTGGCCCCTTCGCCAGCAGGTGCGCGCGGTACTCCGCCAGCACCTCGTCCACCGCGTGGCTGTCCCGATGGCGTTCCAGGTAGAGCAGCGCCGAGTAGTTCGCCAGCGCCTCCATGAGCCAGTCGTCTTCCTCGCTGTTCGCCGCCACCACGTTGCCCCACCACTGGTGGGCGGTCTCGTGCACGTGCAGGATGTCGGAATAGAACAGTTGCTCCGTCTCCGTTTGCACGCCCCCCGGGCGGAACTTGGGATCCAGGTAGGCCAGGGTCGAGAGGTAGATCAGCCCGGGGAATCCCTGGCCGAAGGTGCCCGGAATCGGCGATACCGTGAGCGTCTTGAGCACGGGCGGTCCAAAGTGCGAGGCCATGAATTCCAGGCCGCCGGCGATTTCGTTCGCCAGTTGCTCCAGGTGCTCGGAGGGCTTGAGCTTGCGCGGATCGTCGGCTGGGAATGGCGCCAGGTCCACGGTCCAACGGCGGTCTCCGGGCGGCCCCACCTGCGGGGGCGGCACGAAGATCATCCGCTTTCGCGCTTGCTGCTGCAACGCGGCCTCGACGCCGCGGTTGGCGTACACATCCACGGTGTAGCCGCCGCGCGTGACGCTGCGATGCTCGTAGCGGCCCAGGTTGAACCCTGCCATCCGCACCGGCGTGTCGATCCGATGCCGGGAGATCCGCCACTCTCCTTCTTCGGTCTGCTGGAGCGGGCGGCCCGCCGCCACCAGGTCCAGATCGAGAGGAAAGCGGAAAGTCAGGTCGTAGCGCGCGAACCCCGGAAAGCGGTTGGGATACCACGACCCGCGCGCGCCGACGAAGTACACGCCGTTGCCGGCGTCGGAGACCACCATGCCTGCGTGCTTGATCTCGACCTCGACCTCGCGGCCGGCTTCGAGAGGCGTGGCGGGAATCACCAGGAACGCCTGGTTCACCTCACCGCGGATCAGGGACGACCGCAGCGAATCCGGTTGGAAAACCTCCGCCGGTTCGCCGCTCACGCGCGCTTCGAGAACCCGCATCTGCGGAGAGATGTCGAATTCCAGCGCGTCGCGGCCGCCGGGGCCGGGAACCACGGTGGCCCGAGTCGTTGCCGCGAGCGACAGGTCGGGAGACACGGTTGCCTCGATCCGGTAGCTGCTCACGGCGGCGTCATCGGCGGGGACGGTCCGGGCGCCGCTGCGGAACGAGCGCGATTGAAACCGGCTCCAGAGGTCGAAATAGGCGTGGTTGTAGCGGACGACCACCTGGCCGATGTGGATCTGCTCGGCGGCGCGTGGATCGTACAGAAAGTCGAAATTGCCCAGCCGCTGGCCGACCACCGCGCCATAGAAGAAGCCGTTGGCGGCGTTCCGGCCGGCGAGCAGGTCCTTCACCAGCCGCACCTGGAAGCTCTGCCCCAGGTTGCGGACCACCGGATCCCAGTCCGCCAGCATTCCGGCGCCGTGTGCCGCATCCCGGTGCGGCTCGCCGGCCCGGTTGATGAGCTTCATGAGGTCGGGATAGGCGTCGTCGCTAAAAAGGAAGACGGCCGACTGAAAATGTTCGTCGAGGTTGGGCGCGCCCGCGAAAGATGCCAGCGAGAGCCTCTCGGAGCGATTCGGCGGCAGAACCAGAATCTCGGCATCGCCGCCCTCGATATCGCCGCTGAATACCGCCGAGACGCGCCGGCCGCCGACCTCCTTGCCGAAGATCAGGTACCCCTCGGTCAGGTAGATCCGAGCGTCTTCGCGGCCGAATTGGAGGTCCCGGACGTGATAACACTCGTGCCCGTCGAGGCCGGCGTCCAGAACCCGGCGCGCCAATTCCCGGACCGGTATCCCGGCGCTCTGGGCCAGGGACGGAAGAATGAGAGCAAAAAGTACCGCCGCAAGTCGGGTCACCAGTATAGTCTACGCCGCCCTCAGGCCCCCGGTTTCAGGACATCCATTTTCAGGACATCCAGGCCGTAGCCTCGTCCGGTATAGACCTCCAGCTTCAACTCGGCCGGCTCGGCCGCGTTGCCGTTGAGTTGGCCGGCGATCTCGTAGCCACACATCAGCATCAGATACGCGCGCTCGGAGGCGGTGGCGACGGAGCCTGAATCCGGAACGATCTGGACCGAAACCGACGACCCTCGCGCTCGCGCCAGGACCGGCTCCCACGGCGCGGCCTCCGCGGATCCGTTCCGGGGAGGCGCCACCAGAATCAGGTGGCGGCTCTCCGAAACCGTTTCCAGGAAGGCGAACGCCTGCTCGAGGGCACCGGGCAGATTGGCGTCCACGTACCGGCATTCCTGCCAGCGGTCTTGAACGCGCTTCAAAGGGGTGAGGGCCGCCAGCGCCTCGTCGCCCGCCTCCCCCAGGGGAAGCACCAGTCCCAGCCCCAAGGATGCGGGCCGCTCCAATGGGCGCACCGAGTAGTCGGCCACCAAGCGCGAGTCTTCCCACAAGACGATCGCCGTGGCCGGCAGGATCGCGAGCTCCCGGCCATCCTGCCCGGCGATGGCGGCCCGGACGGTGCGCGACCCTCCGGACGCAAGCGAGCCGCCGGCCAGGTGCACTCGCAGCCGGGCCAAACCCGCCGTGCCCGACGCGATGCGTTTCAGCTTCGTGATCGCCCGGAAGACCCAGCCGCGGGCGCCCGGATTGGTTTCGCGAACCATCTGTGCCAGCGCCGGGAGAAAGCGGGGGCTTCCGGTCTGCTCCATCACCCAGGCCGCGGTGGTTCGGAACTCCGGTTTCGGATGCGCCGCCATCTGCAGGATGCGGGGGATCGCGCTGGTGTCCCCCACGCGGTAGAGTCCCAGCAGCGCATTGCCGGCCACGCGGTTGTGCGGATCGTCGGCGGCCTCGCGCAGCACCGCCCGCGCCTTGGCGGAATCCATACCCCAGAGCGCCTCGATCGCGTTCGCCCGAACCCGCGGATCGGCCTCTGACAGGAACTCCTGCATGACCTGCGGCGTCTTGCTGACGCGTCCGATCACCAGCGCGGCCTTGGAACGCACACTGGGGCTGGAATGACGCAGCAGCTTGATGACAATGGGCAGCACACGGGCATTCTCCGGGATGGAGTTCAGCAGCATCAACACCCGTTGCACGACCTCTTCCGGGACCTTTTCGCCCGGGCCGGCGGACAACCGCCGCGCCATCTTCATGTCCAGTTGAGGATCGAGTTCGAAAAGTTCCTGGGTGAGCGCCAACTCGCTCTCCAGGCCGATTAACGCCGGGTCGCACAGGGGCAGCAGTCCCGCTTTCAGCATGAGATCGAGCACGCATCTACGCGCGGACGTCTCGCCCAGACCAGGCAGGATCTCAAGAGCGGCGCCACGGAAAGCAGGCGGATCGGCAACCAGCAGGTCGGCCAGTCTCTTCCGCACCGGATCCGGGTCCTCGGGCAGGCGCAGAGCCAGATCGCTCAACCGCTCCCGCAACTGTGGCTGATGCGACACCTCGCATAGCATCGTCTGGGAAACCAGGAAGCTTTAGGGTTCCGGCGGCCTTATCGCCAGAATTGGAACCACTTCCGGCCGGCTTCGGCCGGGGCAGGCTGCTCCGGCAACGGCTCGCCTTCGATGACCGCGCGCGGATTGGTGACGAAAAGCAGTTCGGCACGCTCTACGCCATACCGGCCGGCCACGAGCTTATACGCCAGATCCAGGCGCGGCGTCCGGTCCTCGTCGTCATGAGCATCGCTGGCGATGAAGTGGACCATGCCCCGCTTGAAGAGCTGGTGCGCCACCTTACGCGCCTCAGCGCCAAACCGTCCCAGCAGAGACTGCGCCGTGACCTGCACCAGGCAGCCGCTGTCCACCCAGCTCGCCATCTCTTCCATGCGCCCGTGCAGCAGGAAGTTACGCTCGGGGTGCGTGATGATCGGCGTCATCCCGTTTTGGAGCAGTTGCGCGAAAACCTCGGGCGTGCTCTTGGCGATCAGCACGTCCGGGAACTCCACCAGGAGGTAGCCCTTGTGGTTGATGGTGTACTTCGAGGGGTGCGCCAGCGCGTCCTGGATGTTGTCGAAATACAGGTGAAAATCGCAACCCCGGTGGAGGCGTACGCCGCCGCCGGCCTTCTCCAGCTCCCCCAGGCGCTCCTCCACCCGTTCGGGGTCGAAATGGAACTCCAGGTTCGCGTGGGGGCTGGCAACCAGGTCCGTGGTCCCGGTCTCGGCCGCAATGCGGATCATTGCGATACTCTGTTCCAGGGACCGGGCGCCGTCGTCGAGGCCCGCCAGGATGTGACTGTGAATGTCGACCATGGAAGGCGCGTTCCGCCTCGCGCCTAGATGAACATCTCCTCGTCGTGCGTGGCCTGCTCGACGGTGGCGCGGCGGCTTCCCGCCAGATAGGACAGCGCGGCCCGGATGCCGGCGGTGACCGCATTGATCTGCCTCACCGGCCGCACAATGCTGTTCTGCAACAGGGTGGTGGTCTCCTGGAAGCGGTTGACCGTATCGTCCATGACCATTTCGATGCGGTCCATCTGGGCCCGCGTGCGTGAGGCGGCCTCGCCCATGACGTCATCCACGCGGATCAACTGCTTGCGGCTCAAATCCAGTATCTCGTTGGTTTTGCCGGAGATTTCAGCGGAGTAACGGCCGACGTCCTCGATCAGCTGCCGGGTGTTGTCGAGGATCGGTTCGATTCTCTCGACCAGCGGTGCCACCTTGGCCGCCATCTCGGCAGTCTGCTTCTTCACCGCCCAGGAGGCGCGGGCCATGGAATACAGCAGGATTACCTGAATGAGCAAGCAGGCAAGCGCTGTCGCCGTGAAGCCGATCATCCAATACTGTGCGCTGTGGGGGTCCATGAACCTAGGTCTGATCGCCCTCCGGGTTCCGACCGCTGGCCGACTCGCGGTACGCCTGCTTGCCCGCCTCAACCGCCGCCGACAGGTTCTCCCGTTGCCGGTTCACCACCGTCCGGCCACGATCGATCGCATCCTCGGCCTTGTCCCGCAGGTCGTCGCCCCGCTGCCGCAGGTACTCCCTTCCCTCATCCGCTTTGGCGCGAATGAACTCCCGGGTTTCCTCCCCGGATTTGGGAGCGAATAGCACCCCGACTGCCAGGCCGAGGCCCAATCCGAATGCAAAATACGAAAGCTTGCTGCCTTCTTCCGCCATGAAAGCTCCCTCCTTGCAGCCTGTGCTGCTCACCTGCATACTAGCATAGTATCGAAAAAGGAATTCCCGCGAAGCGCCAATGAGAGGTGAATGTGCGAAATGATCGAACTCCACGCCGGCTGGATTCCGGAGCGCTTTGGGAGTACGCCCTGCGGGCCTTGGGCGCGCACGCCCATTCCGCCGGCGAGCTGCGCCAGAAACTCGAGCGCCGGGCGGAGCGGGCCGGGGACGTCGCCGGGGTGCTGGCGCGGCTGAAGGAGTGCGGCTACCTGGACGACAAGCGCTATGCCGAATCCGTGGCGTCCTGGCGCCTGGACAGCCAGGGGCTTGGAAAGGCGCGAGCGCTCAATGACTTACGCAAGAAGCGGGTAGCGCCGGCAGTGGCCGAAAAGGCTGTGGCCAAGGTCTACGGCGAGACCGATGAGGAAGCCCTCATCGAGGCGTTTCTCCGCCGGAAGTACCGCAGCGTGACTCTGGACGTGTTCCTGGCCGAACCCAAAAACCTGGCATCCGCCTACCGCCGCCTGCGCGTGGCCGGCTTCAGCTCGGGGAATGCACTACGCGTCCTGAAGCGCTTCGCCCAGGAGCCGGAACTGCTCGACGGCCTGGAGGACGACGTGAGGCCCGAGGAGTAGGGGGCCGTCAGGGCGACTTCGGCAGCGACCTTCAGAACTTCAGGTACCCAGCGACCGCGAGTCCGCGACGATGCAGCGATAATCCTTATACGGTGACACGTACGGCCCCGCCTGGTCCGCTCGCTCACGCTCGCGGTTCCGTATATCTGGTCCGAACCACGACCGTAAGGGAGTGGACCTCACGGTCAGGGCACTACCGTACGACCGCCGCCGTGTTCGCCAGCTCGCCGATCTCGGGAATGCGGACGTGAACCGTGTCGCCGGGCGCGAGCGCGGCCGATTCGGGAACCTCGATACCGGTCCCGACCAGCAGAACCGAACCCGCCGGCACCTTGTTCGCCCGAAGCAGGTACTCGATGATGCCTGCGAGGCGCTGCTCGATTGCGCCCAGGACCGCGCCGCCCGAAAAGCTCTCCTGGCCACCCCGACGGATGACACACGTCATTTCGAGCCGGCCCAGGTGCGGAATCTCGTCGGCGCTGACAATCACGGGGCCCAGCGCGCAGGAACCGGTGAACGTCTTCCCCTGCGCCCCTTCCATGTCCCGGGCCGTGACATCGTTGCCCAGCGTGTAGCCGAGAATGCTGCCTCCGGGCCCGAACACCACACCCAATACGGGCTCCGGCACCGTGAACTTCGAATCGTAGCGGACCCCGATCGGTTGCTCCGGGCCGACGCACACGCGCGCCGGTCCCTTGAAGAAGATGTGCGGCCGGTCCTGCTCGTCCGCCCACGTGCAGCCCCAGGCCTCTACCGGACAGATGGGCGTGTACGGCCCCGAGGCCAGCGGGTGGTGGCTCGCCATCTGGTCCGCCAGCGTGGCCACCGGGAGCCCTTCGGTCCCGGCCTTCCGGATGAGCTCGACCATGGAATAGCCGGGCACCGGCCGGGCGCCGCCGCCCTGGAACAGTGCGGCCGTCAGTTTGTTCTCGAAACGAATCTGTCCAAGATGCATGGGATTACTTCTAGAATTTCACTTTCGGAGCTTCGCGGGCGCCTGGCTCGGTGGTGAAGTAGGCGCTATTCTTCGAGAAACCAAATACCGAAGCCGCGATGTTGTTGGGGAACAACTCGATATCCGTGTTGTAGCGCTGCACCGCCTCGTTGTACTTCCGGCGCTCGACGGCGATGCGGTTCTCCGCCCCCGCCAGTTCGTCCTGAAGCCGCAGGAACTGCTGGTCGGCCTTCAGATTCGGATAGTTCTCCACCACCACCAGCAGCCGGCCCAGCGCGCCATCGAGTTGATTGTTGGCGGCGATCCGGTCGGCGGGCCCGTGGGCGCCGCCCAGGGCTGCCCGGGCGCTCGCCACCGCGTCGATCACGCCCGACTCGTGCTTGGCGTATCCCTTGACGGTCTCAACCAGGTTCGGAATCAGGTCGGCGCGCCTCTCCAGGACCACGTCCACCTGGTGCCACTGAGCTTCGATCGAGTTGCGCTCGCGAACCAGTTCGTTCCGCATGGAAATCAGCTTGCCGCCGAACATCAGGGCGACCAGCACCAGAACCACAATCACGACTAAGGCGATTTTCATCTCGGCTCCTACTTTTCCAGGCGATCGACTGCGGCGATCACCGTCTGAATCTGCTTCATGTAGTCCCCCAGCAGGGAGACGGGTTCGATGTCCTTGGGCTTGATCTTCTCTTCGCGCACGTCGAGCAGCTTCAGGAAGGGCGCGGCGTCCATGCCGAAGCGCTCGCCAGCCTGCGCGATCACCTCGCGCTTGCCGTACGTCGCCTCGACGCCGTGCAACAGCAGCGCGTGCCGGAACAGCACCACGAAGGTGGAGACCGATTCCGCCAGCAACGTCCGCAGCAGGTCCGTGTCCCCCAGGACGCCCGCCGCCCTCTGCCGCAGCCGCAGCAGCTTGGCGCGCAGGTCGTGTTCCACCTGGGCGCGGTAGAAGCTGCGGTCGATCTCGAGGTTGGTGGCGAAGTCCTCGCCGTACAGGATACGGTGCTGCTCGCGGATGTCGTGAAACTCGATGGGAAAGCAGTCGGTCGAGTCGCGGACCTCTTCCTCGGTCAGCATGAGCGGCGAGGGGTTGCCCTTCTCGCGCCACCAGCGCACGATGGCTGTCGATTCGCCGAGTTCCCGAGGGGTGACGTCCGCCAGGACGCACAGCACATTGATGTCCGAGTACTTCGCGTGATGATCGCCCGCGGCCGCCGAGCCGTAGAGGATCACCGATTTCAGGCGATCGCCATACGCCTTCTTGAGCCGGTCAACGAGCTGTGTCAGCAGCCGCTCCATAAGCACCTCACCAACTGCCCGACGCGCCTCCGCCTCCGGAGTCGCCTCCGCCAAACCCGCCGAATCCGCCGCCTCCCGAATCGAAGCCGCCGAATCCGCCACCACCGCCGCCGCCGCGCCCGCCCATGAGGCCGCCCAGCAGCATGCCGGTCAGAAAGCCGCCCATGCCGCCGCCGCCCCGGCCCTTGCCACCGCGCATCAGCCCGACCAAAAGCATGACCACGAAGAAGGCGATGACTCCAAACGGGATGCCGCCGCCCTGACGCTGCCGCCGTTGTTGTGGCCGGGGAGCGGGGACGGCGGGGATGGCGTTCTTGGCCTGCGCGATGCGCGTGCCGATTTCGCTCGTCGCCTCGAGCAGGCCGTCGCCGTAGCGCCCCGCCCGCAGATACGGCTGCATGGCGCGCAGGACGTCGCCGGCCAGTCCATCCGTGATCGCCGGTTCGAGACCGTAGCCCAGTTCCAGGCGGCTTCTGCGGTCGGCAATCGCCAGCAGAAGCAGGGCGCCGTTGTCCTTACCCTTCTGGCCGATGCCCCACTTCCGGAACAGGTCGTTGGCGACCTGGTCAACCGGCTCGCCGTTGAGATCGGGCACGGTCACGATGGCGAGTTGGACGCCGGTGGTGGTTTCGAGGCTGGCGCAATACTGCTCCAGGCGCGCGCGGCTTGGGGCGTCCACCACCCCGGCGAAGTCGCTGACATAGCCAGTCGGCTTCTGCGCGGTGTAATCCACCGCCGACAACACGCCTGCCCACAGGCACAGCGCTACCGTCGCTCGGAACAGTTTCCCCAAGGTAAGCACTTAGTGTAGCGCCGACGGCGTGGCGACTGCTTTCGAGGGGGCGGAAAATGCCTCAAGAGATCAGGTCGTGGAGTTTGGCTGAATGGCCGGCACCGTTTGGCCCTCAATTGTGACGTTGATTGGTCCCACCGCTCGCATCGGCAAAAAGGCCTTGACTAGATCCTTGTTGGCCGTGACCCCGTTCCGACTACGCAGTATCAACCCCATCCGCTGCAATTCGTTCAAGTCGCGGGACAGCTTCAGCTTTGCCCCCCCATACGCGAGGGCAGTCGCTGGGCTCAGCGGCATCAGTTTGCTGACGCGAACAGGCGACGCCTCTTTTGAAAGATCTAAAACCAGTTGCCGCTGCCTTACCCTGGCGGCGCTTGTAGTATTGCCGAATGCCTCAAAGACATAGTTCTTCCAGATTTTGGAAAGCTGCGAGTTACGTACCGCTTCGAGTTGTTCCCTCAGCCCATCCAGCAACCCTTGCACTGCGTACTTAACAAATCGGGTAATGTCTCCCCCAGATTCACTGGCGTATTCCAGTTGTCGGTAGTACTCGCTTCTGGTCAGGTTATAGTGATTGCTGAGTAGGTGCGCCGCAGGAGTCGGGATTCCAGCAGAAAACAGGATGCTAAACTCAACCAGTCGCGCGGTTCTTCCGTTTCCATCCCCAAAGGGGTGTATCCAAGCTAAATAGAGGTGCGCCACGATGGCCTTTAAGATCGCCAGGGATGTTGATAGCTGAAGAGGTCCCTCAAAATCCTTCCCGCGCAGCCAGTCGCCTAGCCGATCGAGCAAATAGCAACAGTCCTCAGCCGGTGCCCCTCTGTATCGGAGCACGCCGACGGAGTTCTTGCGAACCTCTCCCGGTCTGACATCATCTTCCCTTTCCAGGTTTCCGAGCAGGATGGAATTGAGGGTCTCAAATGTCTCTCGGCAGAGGCGCAGTGGCTTCCCATCCATGGCTTGGCTGAGGACGCGCCCCAATCCATCAACGATGTTCTGGACTTCTTGACCCAGGTATTCGCGGGAAGGCGGTAGGACCAGGGAACCGTCAATCTTCTTTTGAATCTCTGCTTCGGTAAGGGTGTTTCCCTCGATTGCTGCGGTCCCCCGAATTCCTTTCAACAGGTAGAGCGTATGGAGTTGCTTCGCAATCTCGGGGTCCAGGGGAGCCCCCGCAATATGCTCGCACTTGGACTGGCACTCCCCCAGCATGGCCCACAACTCAGGGTCTGGTCTCTGGAGGGCCGAAACCTTGAAGGTGATCCATGGGTGTGTATCCTCATAACGTCTCCGCACATGATGATTCTAACACATTGCAGACACAATGGTTACCATAAAACACAGGGACACAATGATACCAACTTGTGATGCGCAAAATGCACGCACTTGATAGCACTGGGAGAGCTCTTCTAAATGGTGCCCGGGGCGGGACTTGAACCCGCACGTCCCTTGCGGGACAGAGGATTTTAAGTCCTCTGCGTCTGCCGATTTCGCCACCCGGGCGCGGCCTTCCGACTCATTGTCGCGCGAACAGGACGCGCCGAGTGCGGCGAGGCATCCTTGGTCATTTGACGAGGCGCGTGGTTGGTTTAGGCTTCTCGCCGCGGCGGACCGTTGCCACGATCCG